>JAAUYH010005814.1_pt1 | contig 20697 bp, 20 predicted proteins | sample 7278061 | NCBI WGS metagenome assembly JAAUYH01 (sample SAMN14350203, study PRJNA611818) | marine sediment metagenome | isolation source: surface marine sediment (0.6m) | place: French Polynesia: Moorea | collected 2018-08 | reverse complement strand
TTTGTCCATATACCTGAGCAAAGAACGATATTTATCTAGCGTGGCTGGAACAACTTTTTTGGCTTTGTACAGAATAAATAACTCGAACAAACCCTTAACCGTAAGTTGATTTTGATTGGGAAGGATTACTTTGTAGGCTCGAAGAGTTGGATCGAAATGTCCAGACATGATATCAAGTTCTATTTGAGAAGCCTTTGCCTCTGCCACTCTACGATTTATAACAGTATCAGGCAGCCCAATGAATAAAAAATAGCGTTTTCCCTTATATCGCCACCCTAAACGTAGTCTTCCTCTATCGGCAGTCACAGAGACAGTACCCTTTTTTGCTCTAGCAGTTTTAGTCATGGAAAAAATTTAAAGAGCGATAGATCGATCTGTTTTTTCGATCCATTTTCGATCCGAATTATATCTAAACTGACCGAAAATAACACAATAGACTTATAAATTGAGAGACTATTACATCAAAAGATAACCTTTCAAATGCCTATGAAAGAACTTATTTGGGGACTTTTGAGAGAGATGGAGAATAGGGGGGTCGAACCCCTGACCTCTGCGGTGCGATCGCAGCACTCTACCAACTGAGCTAATTCCCCTCAACATTAAACATTTAACCTCAAATATTAGACATTTATCAATATCTTGATTTGTTAGTTATGTAGATAATTTAGATTGGGGTAGTCTGAGTTAGAACTTCCTTAACTCTATCTAGATCTATTTCTTTAAGATAATCTACTGTCCAGTCGGCTTGGCGTTGAAGCATATGCAAAGGATAAGTATTGGCAATGCCTACGACATGCATCCCTGCTTGTTTAGCTGCTTCAATTCCTGCTGGAGTATCTTCGATCGCTAGACATTCAGCAGGGTTTAAATTAAGATTCTTCAAGGATTGATTGAGTCTAGTTACAGCAAGCAAATAACCATCAGGTTTAGGCTTACTTGTTTCTAGATCGTCTCCAGCTACAATGACAGAAAAATATTCAGCAATACCAGCTTTTTCCAGTACTAATGCTATTTCTCTACGCAAAGCACCAGAAACTAGCCCTATCATTAACTCCTTAGTTTTAATTAGGTCTAAAAAGACTTTAATCCCTGGATAAATAGGCAAAGTGTCTAATTGATCTAATTTATGTTGATAAGCTTTTGTTTTTGCTTCAACTAATTTAGTTAAATAATCATTGGTAACGACTCTACCACGACAGGAAAGAATATTTTGCAAACAAGCGCGATCGCTTCTTCCTAGACATAATTCTTTGTATTCTGACTTCTCTGGACATAAATTTTCGCTTAAAAGAATCTCACTAATTAATTCTTCGTGAATCGATTCATCGTTAATAATTACGCCGTTGAAATCAAATAGAATTGCTTTTAAGGTCATCGTTAATTATTTAAACAAGTGCAGGTATTTCCTGAGAATCTAGTGTATCTATTTCTGCCTGAAATTGCTTCAAGTTATCTTGACTTGGTATTGGTTTTAGTCCGCGACTAATTTGATTAGTCCACCACACATCTTCTGTTTTAATCGAAGCAAAACCCACTGCACCTAGCCAAGCATCAACACTTTCTTCCGCATAATAGTTGATATAGGGTTCTTCAAAAATTTCTGTCAGCCAAGTAGTATGACGCAGAGTTTTTTGATTGCCATCAAGGATAATAACTTGTCCTCCTGGTACAAGTAAACGAAAACTTTCTTGCAAAATTTGTTGACTAATAAAAGGAGGAGTTTCGTGAAAAAGCAAAGAAGCAGTAACTAAATCAAAGTTATTCTCTGAAAAACCTGTAGCTTCTGCTTTGCGGTGTAACCATTGAATATCTAAGCCTGCTTTGTTGGCTTTATATTCTGCCATGATCAGCATATAAGGGGATAAATCTAGTCCAATTACTTCTGCTTTGGGAAATGCCTGTTTCAGCATCAGCGTAGTTGAACCTGTTCCACAACCAAGATCGAGTATTTTTCTGGGTTGTCCACCAATGGCATTAACTAATTCTTGGCGTACCCAAGTTTCGTTGGGAGGTAAAGCATATTGGGTGACAGAATCGTAACTGACAGCAGCACTAGGATTTAAGTAGCCTTTTTTAATACCGTGGAAATTTTGAGAAGTATAGTAGTTAGGATATACTAAGTTAGGATTTTTCAAGCGATCGCTTTCTTTGTCCCAGTCGACACTCTCATAAAGTTTTTTGAGGGCTTCTCCATCTACTAGCAACTCATAAATAGGTCGGAGAAATTGTGACCAGATAGTATTTTGGGTAACTGTCATAGGCTTTTTTGATTATAGTATAAGCTTTTCTGGTTGAGTTAGTTTTGCTAATTTTGCTGAATTTTAGGGAGATTTCAAGCTTCTTCTCAGGAAAATTTCATCTGTGCTGAGTTAAATAAAATATGTAAATTAAAGGTTAAATTTTAACAATGCAATACTTTTACAGGGGGAAAGAACTCAACCAAGACTAGAACTTTTTTAGGTAGAAGGTCTAAAGGAAAAGGCAATATGTATTCTCTATTACCTTTTGAGGTTAATTTCTCTCGTAATGTAATGCAGTTTATTTAAGTTAAGTAAAGGATTGATAATCTGTGACCGATATTGTTACTCCCTCAAACAAACAATCTGCCTCCATCGAATATGATATTGAGACTGCGGTAATAGAAAGGTATCAAGCTGGTGCGAGACAGCAACAGCCAAGTTTGTGTTGTCCGACAGAATATGCAGGTAACTATTTAGAGATTTTACCAGAAGAAATTATTGCCAAGGACTATGGTTGTGGCGATCCTACTCGTTATGTCAATGAGGGAGAAACTGTAGTTGATTTGGGTTCTGGTGCAGGGAAAAATTGCTATATTTTGGCGCAAAAATTAGGTGCTAAAGGCAAAATTATTGGTGTGGATTTCAACGATGAAATGCTGTCTTTAGCTAGGAAGTATCAATCAGAAATTGCTTCTAAGTTAGGTTATCAAAATACTGAGTTTGTTAAAGGTAAAATTCAAGACCTCAAACTGAATTTAGCTAAAGTGCAAACTTGGCTAACCAATAATCCAATTACTTCTATTGAGGAAGTCAGCAACTATGAAACAGAATGCGATCGCTTGCGTAGCCAAGAACCACTAATTGCTGATAATAGTGTAGATGTGGTCATCTCTAACTGTGTTCTTAATTTAGTTCGTCCTCAAGATAAGCAACAGTTATTTGCGGAGATTTTTCGCGTTCTCAAGCGTGGTGGTAGAGCGGTTATTTCTGATATAGTTTGTGATGAAAATCCTACCTCAACAATTCTCAACGATCCTGAATTATGGAGTGGTTGTATTTCTGGGGCATTTAGAGAAGATATGTTCTTAAAAATGTTTGAAGAGGCAGGATTTTATGGTCTTGAAATCCTCAAACGAGAAGAACAACCTTGGCAAGTAGTGGATGGGATTGAATTTCGTTCTATGACTATTCGCGCCTATAAAGGTAAAGAAGGGGAATGTTGGGACAGAAAACAAGCAGTAATCTATAAAGGTCCTTGGAAGCAAGTACAGGATGATGATGGTCATACTTTCTGTCGTGGAGAAAGAATGGCTGTATGTGACAAAACTTATCAGATTTTAACTAGTTGTTGCAGTCCTTATTCTCAAGATATTATCCCTGTACCACCTTACGAAAATATTCCCTTAGAAGAAGCAGAGACTTTTAGCTGCAAAAATAAAGCAATTCGCCATCCTAAAGAAACTAAAGGTTCTGAATACAACTTAACTAATACTAATGACCTTGAATGTTGTAGTCCAGGGGAGTGTTGCTAAAGAGTTAATAGTTCTTAGTTAGTAGTTATTAAGTAATCAATAATGAATAGGTTTTGGGTAATTAAGTTAGAGAATTTTTTTCATATCTATTACTTATTACCCAATCCCTAAACTCAAAGTTGAATGTTATAGCTAATTCTTAGCTTAAAACTAGTATTCTCTAGTTATTCCCGATTAATTTTTAATTTAAAATAGAGCATTTTATAGTTTATTTTAGTAGTTGTTTTGTGGAAGCAATAGATAATGTTAAAAATAGAAAATAGCACTAAATCAACTTCTTTTGCTAAGAAAATAAGTTCCTCATTAGCAAAAGGAAAAATTACAGTATTACAAATCAATTTAGGTAGGAAGTGTAATCTTGCTTGTACTCACTGTCATGTAGAAGCAAGTCCGAAAAGAACAGAAGAATTATCTCCAGAAGTTTGTGAGCAGATTATCACTATAATTAATCGTTTTCCTCAAATTGAAACTGTAGATTTGACTGGTGGCGCACCAGAAATGAACTATGGCTTTAAACCGATAGTAGAAGCAGCCAGAAAAAAAGGAAAAGAAGTTATTGTTCGTTCTAATTTAACTATCTTTTTTGTACCTAGTTACGAAGATTTACCAGAATATTTTGCCAAACATCACTTAAGAGTAGTTGCTTCTTTACCTTGTTACTTAGAATCTAATGTGGATAAACAAAGAGGGTCAGGAGTTTATAATGATTCGATTCAAGCTATCCAAAAACTAAATAAATTAGGTTACGGCAAAAACTCTAATTTAATTTTGGATTTAGTTTATAATCCTTCTTTACCTACTAATGAAAATTTTTCTCTAACTCCCGATCAGCAAAAATTAGAGCAAGATTATAAAGCTTATCTAGCAGAACATTTTGATATTCAATTTAATCATCTCTTTACTATTACCAATATTCCGATTGGGAGAACTAAACAATATTTACAACGCAGGGAAATCCATGATAGTTACCTACAGTTTTTAGAACATAACTTTAATGCAGTTACTTTACCTCATTTGATGTGCCGTAACGAACTATCGATCGACTATTTAGGAAATGTGTACGATTGCGATTTTAATCAGATGGAAAATCTTCCTGCTACTACTGCTAAAGGAGAAAAAATAACCGTAGCTAAACTATTAGAAATGGACAGTATTGATGTAATTAAGAATATTAAAACTGCTAACTATTGTTATGGTTGTACCGCAGGAAGTGGTTCTAGTTGCGGGGGTTCTCTAATTTAATACTTGACTAAGCAAATAAATTAAGGAAAGTTTATTATGAATAAGACTATATTCAAATGGATACTTATTGCCGTGGGTGTTTTTAGTTTAATTGTAGTTGCTAATTCTTTAGGAATTACCGAAAAAATCAATAATATTCTGCAAAGTGCGATCGAGTGGGTAGATCGGCTTGGTACTGTTGGTTTTCTAGTTTTTATTGCTATCTATATTCTAGCTACTGTTTTTCTTCTTTCTGGGGCAGTTTTAACTTTAGGTGCTGGTACAATTTTTGGTGTAGTTAAAGGTTCAATTTTAGTATCTGTAGCGTCTACTTTAGCAGCAACAGTTGCTTTTTTAGTAGGAAGATATCTAGCTAGGGGATGGGTAGCTAAACAAATAGAAACTCAGCCAAAATTTAAGGCGATCGATTCCGCAACAGGAAGAGAAGGCTGGAAAATTGTTGGTTTAACCAGACTTTCTCCTATCTTTCCGTTTGTATTTTTAAACTATGCTTTTGGTTTAACTAAAGTATCCCTTCGAGATTATATGTTAGCTTCTTGGATTGGGATGATGCCAGGAACTATTATGTATGTATATTTAGGTTCTATTGGTCAAGCTGCTACAGGAGGAGGGAAGACTCCTGCAGAATGGGCTTTATTTGCTGTTGGTTTACTAGCAACAATTGCGGTTACAGTCTTCGTCACTAAAATAGCGAAAAAAGCATTAGATAGTGAGCTAAATCGTAGTGATGATATGAGTGTAAATTCAGATTTTATTGGTTAAGAAAATGCAATCTAAACGTTCTTATTTGAGTTGTAATCAACACAAAAAGAACAAAGATAATTTTATTGAAAATCCCCGTCTTTGGCTAGCGATCGCTCTCGGTATTTCCTTAATTCTTTTAACAGTAAGTCCTTTCAAAGTTCTATTCGAGCCAATGTTTTTGGTCGAATATTTACGGGAAAATCAGTGTTGTGTAATTATTCCTTTTATTATTACCTACACAATCTTAACTGTAGTTGGTATTCCAGGCACTATCTTAACCGTAGCTGGGGGAATTGTATTTGGTTTGTGGTGGGGTACACTCTGGTCAGTAATTGGTGCTACTTTGGGAGCATTAGGAGCATTTTGGACAGCACGCTACTTATTACGGGACTATATTAAGCGGAAATTTAGCAAAAATAAGCTTGTCACTAGATTTAACCAAGCGATCGCAGATAGACCAATGCGTTTTGTCTTAGCAGTCCGTTTTGCGCCTATTTCCCCGTTTAACGTAGTTAATTTCGTGTTTGGATTGACCCCTCTACATTGGTTTACCTACACTATGGCAACTTTTGTCGGTATTATACCAGGGACATTAGCTTACACCTGGCTAGGAATAAGTGGAATCGAGGCTTTAGCAGGAGGCGATCGCTTGCCCTTAATTTTAGCAGTCAGCTTGCTTACTTTTTTGTCTATTTTACCGATGTGCGTTGGTCGTAGAAGGAAAGTTAAAAATTAATAAATGGATAGTCGATAATTATCAATTGTCAATTGTGGAATGATAACCTAAACTAATTTGACCAGGTGCTAGACAAATTTCCGTGCTTGCACCAGGCGATCGCAACCGCACTTTTAATTCCCCTTTGCTTGTCACACCGCTTACTATCCCTGGACAGCCTTCAATAGTTACTGATTGTCCCAAATTAGAAAGTAACTGAAGATAACCATCGAGTAATTTTTCTATTCCTACATCCAAATAATATTGATAACCAGACAAAATACCGTAGATAGCAATAGCAGTTAACTGTTCTAAACAAGTAATGCTCGCTTCTGTTTGAGTGGTTTGATAATACGATTGTAAATTAATACCTAGATCCCGAATAGGATTAGTCCAATTAATACCCACTCCTACCACAGCATAAGTTAAAGATTGTTGCTGAGTACGAGTTTCTATTTTAATTCCCCCCAGTTTTTTCTTGAAGAGGATTAAATCATTAGACCATTTAAGTAAAACTGGTACATGGTATTGCCTTAGTGTAGTTGCTATTCCCCAAGCAGTAGCCATAATTAAATGAGGATAGCGATCGCTCCTAAGGTAAGTTTCTATCCCGACAGAAAGATATAATCCACCAGGGGAAGATTGCCATTTTCTATTACCCCATTGTCCTCTTCCTGCTGTTTGTTGTAGGGCGATCGCAGCTAAAGGCAATTGCTTTTTTTGCGCTATTAATTCCCATAGATACTGATTGGTAGAAGGAATTATCTCCAAGACATCCAAAGGAATTATGGCTAACTTCGAGCGATCGCTTAAACTTAAAAAGGCTTGTTCATACTTGTTTCGATCAAATTGGTTATCTATTGATGGAGGCAAGATGATAAGAATTCAGAATTAAGATAATTAATTTTCAATTATAAAAAAAGCACCCTAATTGGATGCCTTTAAAATATCTAGGGGAGAGATTTATTTAAATCCTACTGCTGCTTGCCAAACAAAAGCTAGCAACAAGAAAAACAAAGGAATAAGGGGCAAAACGTCCACTAAGGGATTAAAAATAGCATAAGCCTCTGGTAGGTCTGCTAATAGCATTGCTGCTTCCATATATCTATCTACCTTTCAACAATTTTTTTAAAGCTAGTAAAAATCCTATCACGATTCGGTTCTTCTAATAACTTCTTCAGACTCTAACCAATCAGAAAATTCTGAGACAAAGCGATCGCTTATAATTGCAGCCCGAATTTTTTGGGTAAAACGAATTAATTCGGTAATATTATGAATCGATAAAAGAATATAGCCCAACATTTCTTTACAACGGACTAAATGATTGAGATATGCCCGACTAAAATTTTGACAAGCATAGCAAGGACAAGTTTCGTCTAGAGGCTGAAAATCTTCCTTATATTGAGCATTTTTGATATTTATTCTTTGTCCCTGCACTAATGCTGCACCATGTCTCCCTAAACGGGTAGGAATTACACAGTCAAATAAATCTATTCCTGCTGCGATCGCCTGTACCATTTCCCGATAAGTGCCTACTCCCATTAGATAACGTGGTTTGTTAGCTGGTAGCAGAGGGGCAGTCACCTTAACCGTGGCATTAATTAATTCTGGTTCTTCTCCTACACTCACTCCGCCAATGGCATAACCTGGTAAATCTAAGGCTGTTAATTTTCTGACGGCTTCTGCTCTTAAATCTAGATGTATTCCTCCTTGCACAATCCCAAAGAGAGCTTGCTCATGAGGGCGTTGATGAGCTTGAATACAACGCTCTAGCCAACGATAAGTGCGCTCTGTCGCTTCTTCTACCTCTTTTCTGGAAGCGTCGGCAGGAGGACATTCATCAAATGCCATAATTACGTCTGCACCCAAACTATTCTGAATTTGGATCGATCGCTCAGGAGTCAGATTAATCATACTTCCATCACGGGGAGAGCGAAAAATAACTCCTGTATCAGAAATTTGCCGTAGTTCACTTAAGCTAAAGACCTGAAATCCTCCAGAATCAGTCAATATAGGAGACTCCCACCCCATAAAACTATGTAAACCTCCAGCAGATTCAATAATCCTTTCTCCTGGTTGTAGATGAAGGTGATAGGTATTAGCTAAAATCATTTGCGCCGATGCTTGTTTAAGCTGTGCTGGCGTTATCCCTTTGACTGTAGCCAAAGTTCCGACAGGCATAAACCGAGGAGTTTCTACTATGCCATGAGGAGTATGAAATAGCCCAGCCCTTGCCAGCGTAGAATGACAGGATGCCTGAGTTACAAATGAGAATCCCACAGTTTATTATTGTTACTTAATTAATTTAGATAAAAACCAAAAATCTAAAAATCTTCATCATCAATTTGCACATCCCAACGAGCAGCAAGCACTTCTGTTACCATCGCTTCAATAGTGGCTGCATCTATATTTTTAACAGACACTTGTTCTGGTTTAGAGTTGACGATAGGAATTAGTCTGAGTCGGCGATTATCTTGAATGAGATCGAAGCAAGTTTCCTGTTCCAGAGATTGACTTAATTGCATATAATCAAAACTCTGAATGTTAATATACAAATTCCCATTAGCAATCAAAGTAGATTGAGAGGGATGATTAAATACTTCTAAAATCCAACCTTTGCCTTCGCTGTGGAATTGCTTATCTATACTATGGATGTAGTGAACATGACATAGATCATTAAGCAAACGCTTCATATCTTCTTTGTTCACAATCGTACCAGAATCAATTATGCAAGGTGCGGGTAGCTTATGGGGTGTTTGCTCTTTACTCATGATAAATAACTTTTGAATCTAAAAAGACTCATACTGTTGTACAAATATTTTCTTAGATAAAGTAGCCTATGAAACAATATTAGCCTAATATTTGGATGCTGTTCTCAGAAATTTTAACTAAATACCAGCTTATGCGGGAATTTGTTTTTTCTTCAGTATTAGAACGATGTAGGCTTTTAATAAGCTCTTTCATAAGTGCTGTATTATTTTATACCATAATTCCTGTCCCTAGCCAGTGGACGGGGGAGTTTTTGCGTATTGCCCGTTGGATACCTTTAGTTGGTTTGCTTATTGGTGGTTTGTTGGGATTGGCAGATTGGACTTTACAAAGCTTACAAATACCAATTGTAACTCGTAGTGTTTTAATTATTGCCATCGAAGTAGCCATAACAGGAGGACTACATTTAGATGGAGCGATCGATACAGCAGACGGTTTAGCAGTTACAGATCCAGACAGACGGCTAGAAGTAATGAAGGATAGTGTTACGGGGGCTTTTGGAGCGATCGCTGTAGCTATTATACTCTTATTAAAAACTGCTGCTTTAAGCGATATAACTAATTATCGTTGGGTAGCGTTAATGTTGGCTGCGGGTTGGGCAAGATGGGGACAGGTAATGGCGATCGCTTTTTATCCCTATTTGCGGAAGGAAGGGAAAGGAGCGTTCCATAAAGAAAATTTTAGTTTCGTAGCTGATATTAGTCTAGGACTTGCCTGTTTGGGAGTATATAGTGGTTTGCTTATCTGGTTAGAACCACAACATTATATTCCTATTATCGTAGTAACTATTCTTAGTAGTGCGATCGCACTTTTGGTAGGGTATTGGTTTTACCGTCAATTTCAAGGACACACGGGGGATACTTACGGTGCGGTTGTAGAATGGTCTGAAGCTTTTATTTTGTGTGCTTTAACTGGTTTTAACGGTATTTGAGAACTATTTTTGTAACTGTTAGTTACAATGTAAACATTGCTTGAGATAGGGTGTACTTAAGATGTCTAAAGTAGTCAGTACTAGACTTTCAGAAAAAACAGAGGCAAGACTCCAAAGATTAGCTCGTCGTTTAGGCAAGACTCCAAGTGAAACAGGAGCTATGTTAATTGAAGAATCTCTAAGGGCAAATGAGTTTGCTTACATCGAATTTCGTAATTCTTCTGTTGGCAGACAAGCCTATCTGAAGAATTCTCGTCTGGCAGTATGGGAGATAATTATGCTGGCTGAACAATACCAGCTTGATATTGAAAAAACCGCTACCCACTTACAAAAACCAATTGAATGGGTCAAAGCAGCTTTTAATTATGCTGAAGCCTATGCAGAAGAAATTAGTTTGGCAATAGAAGATGAGCGAGCCATTAATTACACAACAATAAAACGAATTTTACCCCAAATTGAACTTTTATCAATTCCTCAAAATGTTCTTGAAGAAGGCTCGCAAGCATAATGCTATCTTTCTTACTTGACGAACAAATATCTCCAGAAATAGCTAAACAAATCAAAAAAAAGCGACTAGATATTGAGATTTTTACGATCTATACTTGGCAAAAAGGCTACTATTTAGGTGTATCTGACGAAGTAATCCTCAAAGTTTCTGCTAAAGAAGAACTTACTTTAATAACTTACGACCAAAAGACTATTCCACCAATCTTGTTTGAATGGGGGCAAGCAAATATAAATCATGCCGGTGTAGTTTTTATTGATTATCGTTCTATTACCCCTAACAATTTTGAGGCATTGGTAAGAGCAATTATTTGGCTTTGGGATACTCAAAATCAAGAAAATTGGCAAAATAGGATTGTTTATCTTCAACCAGAAACGTAAATTACTTGCTTGTAGAAGTGTTGCAAACGCTAGTTACTAAACTTAAACCAGATATTATTGTAATCCTTAATTTTGATTAATGCTGATATTAGGCAAGTTGACTAAATTATTATTAATTTTTTTGTTAGCTTATTGCTTTAAAATGAACCCTGCTTATGCTACAGGAAATAGTCTAGATTCAGGGACTTTAATTTTAACTCCTAAGGGTAATGTGGCGATCGAAGATTTACATTCAGGCGATCGGGTTATTGGTTATAATTTTTCTACTCATCAAACAGAACTAAATACTATTAGTGAAATCAAGCAAGATTCTTCTCTTAGTTATTATTTAATTAACAATCAAACTAAAATTGCCGGTACTTACTTTGTTTATCTTAATAATTATAATAATCCTAAATTAGTGAGAGTAAACCAATTAAAATATTTTGATAAGTTAATTGGGCAAAATCATTCTTTTCATAAGATCAAAAAAGTAGAACAAATTGTCAAACCTTCCAAACTGTATCAACTTAGTTTGAAAAATGAAGAAGGTAACTTCTTTGCTAACGATATCTTAGTTCATGGTGGAACTCAAATTCCTACTATCTTCAAAGAAGACTATACATATAATATAGATTGTGGTGTAGAGACATATGTTTACCCAAAATGCTGGAATATTAACTCGAAAAATTTTCCAGGATTTTTATTATCATTTGTATTTTTGATAATTGGAACACTAGCATCTAGATTTTTAATCAATTTCTATAATTTTATTCTTTTTTATGGTAAAACTTTTACTGAAGATCAAAAAATATTAGAGTTTACTAAAAAAATCAACCCCAAATTTACCAATCGTTATTCCACTAGATATCGTAACAGTCGTAAAGTTTGGAAGTCTATTCCTATTGAAGAGCGAGTTGATGAGTCAGAATATCAACATCTAATTAGTAAATCAGAATTAGTAGGACAAGTTGGTAATTTATTTAAACAATATCACAATGATTTAGCTAATAATAGAATCACGGAAATAACCAAGTACTTTCCTAATTTTAAAGAAACGGAAAACTACCAAAGTTATCGTCAATATCTTGCCAATAAAAATAACATTAGCTATCAACCTGAAATTAATGAATTAGGATTGATAGATTTTAAACAATCAGTAAATAAAGATCTATTTAGAGTTCAAATTAATGGCAAGATGATTAACTTTACAATCTCTGAAGCAGGATATGTCTTAAGTGGCGACTCTCAATTAAAAATGTTTAGTGAGTATTGGGATATTCAATTAGATGCAGATCGGCGATTTTATCTAAAAGAAATAAGTCTTCCCTTCAAAATTCAAGTTTTACAATTAGATTTAGAAGCAAGACTCAATACAATGGCTGATTCTGGGGGTAGAACGTCTGGTATATAACTTTTTCTGTAGTCCCCCAGCTTTTTTCCTAACTAGCAACTTGGGTTCATAGTTAAAGGCTTTGTAAGGTGGGCAAATCTAAATTCTCAAAAGTTTAAAAAAACTAACTTGACCGAGGAACACCGGTCACCGCAGGCACCGTCGTTTTACGGCGGTGTAACGGTGACCCACCCTACTAAATTTGCATTTCTATTTACCCATCCCTAATTGTTGAGCTTTTTGATAGACTTTACCCTCAGTCAACAAAGAAGGAGCAATAACTACTTCCACTTGCTGCATTTCTTTAAGGTTTTTTGCCCCCAGAGTTCCCATACTAGTTTTAATTGCACCGAGAAGATTATGAGTACCATCATCTAATCTGGCTGGTCCAACTAAAATTTCTTTGATTGTTCCTGTTGTACCTACATTAATCCGAGTACCTCTAGGTAAAACTGGACTGGGTGTTGCCATACCCCAATGATAATCACCACCAGGAGCTTCAGCAGAGCGAGCAATAGGGGAACCAATCATCACTGCATCAGCACCACAAGCAAGACATTTACAAATATCGCCCCCAGTAACAATACCTCCATCGGAGATGACAGGAATATATTTACCTGTTTCTGCATAGTAATCGTCTCTAGCTGCTGCACAATCTGCCGTTGCGGTTGCTTGAGGTACTCCCACTCCTAGCACACCACGAGAAGTACAAGCAGCACCAGGTCCAATACCTACTAAAACAGCAGCAGCACCAGCTTTCATAAGATTTAATGCCACCTCGTAAGTAACACAGTTACCCAAAATCACAGGCATAGGCATTTCTTGACAAAAACTAGCTAAGTCCAAAGGAGTGATTGATTCAGGAGAAAGGTGGGCAGTAGAAACTACTGTTGCTTGAACAAATAGTAGGTCTGCACCAGCTTTAGCTACTACTTCACCATATTTACTTGCTCCAGCAGGAGTTAAACTAACAGCAGCAATACCACCTTGCTGTTTAATTTCTTTAATCCTTTGTTCGATTAAGTTTGGCTTAATTGGTTCAGCATACAATTCCTGCATTAAACCCACAAACTCATCTTTACCCACTGAAGCAATACGATTAAGTACTGGTTCTGGATCTTCATAGCGAGTTTGAATACCTTCTAAATTAAGCACTCCTATTGAACCTAATTCTGATAGTAGTACTGCCATTTTGACATCAACTACTCCATCCATAGCACTGGCAAGAATAGGAATTTCTCTTTTTATCCCGCCAATTGACCAGGTAGTATCTGCCAAACTAGGATCTAAGGTACGCACTCCTGGAGTGAGTGCTATTTCATCAAATCCATAGGCTCGTCGAGCCTTTTTTCCGCGACCAATTAATATATCCACATTTATCTTCCGTTCCCAAAGCTATTAGCTTAGGCTATCAAATTTTTTTGCTATTTGGGAATAAAATAATCAAAATAATTTGTAGTCTATGATACGAAATTATTATCTAAAAGCAAATAGCTTACCTATTCGCTTTTAGTTTAGATCATGCTGGATAAATCCTCAGTCTACGGTTAGGCTCTTCACCAAAACTATCGGATTGTAAGCGATAGTGTTCTACTAGCTCATGTTGCATTTTACGTACTTTGGGAGAACGGGGTAATAATTCCACTGGTTGTCCTTTGGGAATGACAATTTGTTCTACTGCTAATCTGGCTTCTTCTAGGGCTTCAATTTCATCGTCATTACCTGCTTTGGTAAATAGACGTAAATCCGTTGCTTCAGGGACATTAGGATCTTCTAAATCTAGTATTTGCCTTAAAGAACGAGTAATTTGAGGTATGGTATTAGATTTAACCGCATGAATAGGTAAATGACGGTTTTTGGCGATAGTTCGCAATTTAGAGTGATTTTTGATTTGCGATCGCAAAGCTAAAACTGCATCAGCACTATCGATATCTTTGGTCAGCGTTATCGGCAAATCTAGCACATCAATTACTTGTTCTAATTGACTCCGACCAATACCATAGGGGTAGATATATACAGGCCAATCTTCGCCATTTGGCCCAGGAACACGAATCTTATTACCATCAGATTCTTGGGTCTGCCAAGATTGCTCTAGCATTTGCTCAAAATCCCCATTAACCCTGTTTTGTTTGCCTTTAAATGGGGTTACAGCAGACATCCTCCCTGAAGCTCTCCATCCTCCTGGGCGAATTGGTGTAGCAACAGGAGTAGTCCTGGTTAGAGTATTACTAATAATGGTGGCTGGTTCTTCATGAACGATAGTGACTTCTCCATTATCATCAACGGTTCTGATTTGGGCTGCTGGTTCAATACCCCGCAACAAATTATCTACGGTTGCTGCTACGTCTTCGTGAACTACCCATCGCTGTCTTTCTAGCATTTCTACTGCTATGGCGAAAGTTGGTGGTGCTTTGCGCTCTAAAACAGTTTTTTGTGAACCACGACGACGAGCCTCATCATCTCCTAGAGTAACAGCTTGAATTCCGCCTACTAAATCCGATAAGGTAGGATTTTTAATCAGATTAGCGATCGCATTGCCGTGAGCCGTACCTACTAATTGTACGCCTCTCTCTGCAATAGTCCGAGCAGCTAAAGCTTCTAACTCTGTACCAATTTCATCAATAATAATGACTTCTGGCATATGATTTTCCACTGCTTCAATCATTACCTGATGTTGTAACTCTGGACGAGCCACCTGCATTCTACGGGCGCGACCGATAGCAGGGTGAGGAATATCTCCATCCCCAGCAATTTCATTAGAGGTATCGATAATGACAACTCTTTTTTGTAGATCATCAGCCAAAACTCTGGCAATTTCCCGTAAAGCTGTAGTTTTGCCTACCCCTGGACGACCAAGCAACAGAAGTGACTGACCAGTTTCAATCAATTCCCTAATCATCACAATCGTACCAAATACGGCTCGACCAATACGACAAGTCAGACCAATAATATCCCCTGTACGATTGCGAATTGCACTAATACGATGTAACGTCCTTTCCATTCCAGCACGATTATCGCTACTGAATGTTCCTACTCGTTCAACGCTGTACTGAATATCTTCTCTGGACACGAGATTATTACCCAGATAAGATACTTCGTTGGCAAAACGAGCTTCTGGTAATCTTCCCAAATCCATCACCACTTCAATCAAATTACCCTCTTGAGTTTGAGGATGTTCGGTAATTTTAGTACGAATTGATTCAGGAAAAATTGCTAATAATTCATCTAAATTGTCGGTAACTTGCATTCGATGAGAAGCTATATTTTCTTGTGCCATTCAAGACTATTTTTTAAATATTAAAAGGATAATAAAAATGAGAAAAAACTACTCTTTGCTACTCAGCAAAAATACTTTATTTGCCAACTATTTTTAGTTGAGAAACTAAAGCATGGGCTGTTTTAACAGCTTGCCACAGTAATTTAGGGTTGTTTTCTAATTGCCAACAACTTTGTTTGCTCGTAATTGAAAAAGGTAAATAATCATAATTCATAGTTCCTAAATCTTCTAATATTGGCATTAATAAAGAGCGAGCATAACTACCATAAGCAATACCAGAAACATGTTTTGATTTAGGCTGTTTATGGTTTGGTTTAAGAGCAGGTAAATTATCTTTACCTGGGGATTTTAATAATCCATTCTCTTGGAGTTTAGTAACAGTATATCCATTAGTTCCCCCTGCTAATTGAATGTAACCAGCTAAACCAGATTGTAATACTTTTTTGGCTAAAGCGATCGCTGCATGAGTAGTTCCCTTGCCGATATCTCCACTCATAGGACGACCATCGGTTTGCCAAATTAAAGGAATTGGTAAAGGAGAGAGCAAATTATAAATATGTTCTAAATACTCAATCAACCCAGGAGCATCAGGACAACTAACTGCTAGTAATTTCAGTTGCTTGATTTCAGGAGCGATCGCTTGCCATAATCTATAAAAATCATCTTCATGACCTACTTGAGTATGAATTTCTAGTGCGTCTATGCCTAATTCTCCAATTAAAGGAACAATCATAGCTGGTGTAGATACATAGGAACGAGTAAAAATTAATTGAGAAGGACATACAGGCAAACAACGACCACAACCATAACAACGCTGTTCGATCACCCCAGAAAAATTATTTTCTAGTTGGCTAAAAGTTATTGCCGAAGCAGGACAAATACTTTTACAAGGGCTAGGACAATCGGTTGGACATTCAGTTGAGCTAAATTCCGCTTTCCGAAAATGTGGATCTTCTCCATCATTTAGGCTCACCATTATCCATGGTGTTCCCTGCCACAAAAATCCTTGCTTCTGGGCAATAGCTGCTTTTTCTCTAGCAGCAGCTATTCCTTCCTTGGCTGCCAAAATTACCGCTGGATCAGCAGCAACATCAATACAGTCAGCACCAGCTAAACTGTAGCTTAAAGCAAGGTTGCGAATAGCAGAAAGGTCTTGAAAACTAGCTCCGCAGATTAGCTTGAACCAGTTACCTTTCTCTAATGAATGTAAGGGATAATATTGATTGCTCACTCTTACATCCTAATATTTTGTCTACCGTTATTGGTGAAAAAATTTGGGTAGAACTAATATTAGTAGCTTTAATGTATACATATTAAAGCAAAAAATAGGTGAATTAAATATTGCATCATAGACGTAGTAGGCTACGTCTATTAATTAATTTTCAGTATTGCCAAAATCAATCCATAATAGCATTAAGCAATACTTCTGCTAAGGTAGTATCTTCCATGTCTTCGATGGTAATAGTATCAACAATATCGAATTTAGCACCAGCAGATTCTAGTTGATCGTCCAAAGCTTTCAGAAACTGAGTTGCCTTGGCATCCTTACCAACCTGAATTAGAGAAATACCTAATTCTTCGTCTCGGTCTATTTGCTGAGAAGCTTCTATAATCACACGCATAACTGATTTATAGTCGTCGGGTTCACCATCGGTGATAACTAAAATAGTTTCTCCGTTAGTTTTAGCTTCTCCTGCTGCTTTACGTTGAAAATAGTTATTCAGAGAATCTTGCAAAACACTAGCCAAGTCGGTACGTCCCATTGGCTCATTTTCTTGATAAATCTGAGTTACTTTATCAGAAGTAACGTTATCGTATCGGCGAAAACGACCAGAGAATAAATAAACTGTAATTCCATCAGGATCAATTTCCTCGCATTTTCTTGCCAAAGCTAAAGTAGACTCTTGTGCTGCCTCCCAACGAGTTTTACCGCCTATTTGATCGTTGGTAGACATACTGCCACTTTTATCGATGATTAGAGTATAATCACGCTCTTCAACAATAGAATTTTCACCCATCTCTCAATTACCTTAATTTATTTGTCTTTCTCATTCAGAGTATTATAAGGTTTCAAAAAAGCCAGAAAAATCAAAAATTTTCACAGAATTTCAATTTTATAGTTTGTCAATAATCTACTAAAGATTAGGTGACTAAAGCTAAAATCTCCTGAGCAATGTAAACAAATATTGCAACCCTTCTTTTAAAAACATTTAGATATTGTCTCGTCCTAAATCAATAACGTTAACCTAAATACATAATCTTGGAAACTTGATGGAATGAAGGGTAAAAATTGATGGATCAAGAAAAACCAAAATATCGGATGATCTGTACTCTAACTTTCGGAGACATATATGGTCAGATCATTGTTTGGCTAATTGTTATTTTTATTAGTCTTGCTACTACTTTGGCACTTTGGAGTAGTACTCGTCAGATTTATGCTTTGGCAACAGTAGGAATTGTTTTAGTTCTATCTTTGCCTTTTCTTTTATTTGCTTTTGTAACTACTTTGTTAAACAATATCGAATTTATACCTATGGAGGAAGTAGCTACCCGCAGAGTTCCTCCAAGTAAGGCTAATCCTAACCAAAAACCTTTACAAGCATGAGTTAACCGCTAAGTTAGCATTTTTTTAACGAAGGGATTTGAGGACACTCCATCCTCTCAATTGTTAGGGTGGAGTAGTTGAGCCAAAATCCATCGAACTTATGCAAGCAGTTTTACCAGAAAAAGCGTATTGGCTAGCTTGGTTGCAAATAAACGGTCTTGGAGCAATCTTACTTCAGAGAATACATCAACATTTCGGTACTATGGGTTCTGCTTGGACAGCACCAGGTAACGAATTTATGGTAGTCGAAGGTTTTGGTAACAAACTGATTGCTAATATAGAACAACAGCGATCGTGCCTCAATCCTCAACAAATACTGACAGAATATAGTCGCCAAAACCCTGACTTTTGGACACCAGCAGAACCAGAATATCCTCGTTTATTACTAGAAATTCCTAGTCCGCCTCCTATTCTCCACTATCGAGGGCAAGTTAATTTAGAGGAAAATCTGGGAAGAAAAAAAGCAATCGCGATCGTTGGGACGCGTTATCCAACGGAATACGGCAGAAGATGGACAAGGAAAATTAGCAGGACCCTAGCACAACATGATTTTACTATAGTTTCTGGTCTGGCAACAGGAATTGACACTGAGGCTCATCGCAGTTGTTTAGCAGCAGGAGGAAGAACTATTGCCGTTGTCGGCACAGGAGTAGATATAATTTATCCTGCCAGTAATCGACAGCTAACTCAAGAAATTCAAGAGCAAGGGCTAGTCCTCAGTGAGTATTCGGGGGGAACACAACCAAATAAAACTAATTTCCCTGCTCGTAATCGCATTATTGCTGGTTTGTGTCGGGCAGTCTTAATTATGGAAGCACCAATAAAATCAGGAGCATTAATTACCTCCCGTTTTGCTAATGAATTTGGACGAGATGTTTATGTTTTGCCTGGTGCTTTAGATAATCAAAAATGTCTTGGCAGTCTGGAATTACTCAATCGTGGGGCGCATCTAATTTTAAGTGAAGCCCATTTATTGGAAATGTTGGGAACTATACCTCAGTTAGATGTACCAGAATCTTCTCAGTTACCTTTACCCGATTTAGAACCAGAATTAGAGAAAATATATAAAGCGATTACTTCTGAACCTACTTCTTTAGATGTAATTGTTCGGCAAACAGGATTAGAAACAGGTTTTGTTTTGGCTTCTCTCTCTCAATTGGAATTAATGGGATTGATTGGTAACTTACCTGGAATGCAATATCAAAGGTTGGTTTCTTAGCTTTTATCTCTACTGTACGGACGTAGCATGCTACGTCCCTACTAACCCAAAAATTTAGTCTATTTTAGCTGGAGAGCGGATAATCATAACTGTACAATTCACTTTATGAGCGATCGCTTCTGGGACATTACCGTAAAGAGCTTGTTTAAGTAGTCCTTCTCGACTTGCTCCTAGTACGACTAAATCGTGTTTTTCTTGTTCTACTAGACGAGCGATCGCTTCTGGTGCAGAAGAATCGGCGATTGGTAGCGGAAAAACAGGCAAATTAGTTTTATCAGTAATTAATTTAGCTATTCTATTGAGACGGGGAAGATTAGGGGGAGATTTATGGGGAGAGTATACTTGACACAAATGAATCTTCGGAGAAAGGGAGCGAGGGTATAAATCTGCCAATGCAGGTAGTACTTTTAATGCCCTTTGGACATTTGTACCTCCCGCCGTGGGAATTAACCATTTTCCCATTCTGCTTTGGTTGTAGGGTAGAGAATAAGGTTGTTGACCCAGTTTAACTAATAATAATTCACAAGGAGCTTTTTCAATCAGAGGATCGACAATACTGCCAAAGATGCGATCCGAACTATGGGTTTTGCCTTTCCAACCCATCACAACCAGATTGATGTGTTCTTGGGTAATAGTTGATAAAATTGCCTCAACCGTATCTGTAGCTACGCAAATTTTTGTATGTAAAGGAATTTTGGCTTTCCGTGCCAGTCTTTCTAGACGCAACATTAACTGACGATTAGATTTTGTATCAACTTGAGCTTGTGCCGGATAACTGTATTTAGGAACATTAATAACTTGTAAACATTCAATTTCATATTTTTGGTAACGGGCGATCGCTACAGCAATTTCAAATAAAGGTGGTACATTCAGAGGATTAGATAAAGGTAATAAAATACGTCCACGACCAGTAGCAGGAGAACGAGTTTGATAGATAGTATAAGAACATGGGGGTTTAAAAGTTGCCTCTTGACCACCAATAAGTTGTTTTGCTTCTGCTTTGATAATGTCGCTACGAGTAATAATCCCCACTAGGTTATTTCCTTCCGTCACAGGTAGACGGGATAGTTGGTAGCGGTTGAGCAAATATAGTACATCACCAATAGCAGACTCAGGATTTACCGTAATCGGATTTTTGGTCATTACATCTCGCAGTAAAGTTTTTT
>JAAUYH010087446.1_pt1 | contig 20702 bp, 22 predicted proteins | sample 7278061 | NCBI WGS metagenome assembly JAAUYH01 (sample SAMN14350203, study PRJNA611818) | marine sediment metagenome | isolation source: surface marine sediment (0.6m) | place: French Polynesia: Moorea | collected 2018-08 | reverse complement strand
GTCTTAACTGTCATTGGGTGGCTCCTCTCCTCGCAGTTCATGACAACTGCAATATGGCGCATTGCGACGCCGGTGGAGCAGGAGCCATCCACTTCATCCGGAAAGGGCAAGTTGCCAGTTTTCCCGTCGCAATCGCATTCATTGCTTCGCTGCCGATTGTTCAGTTCGACTGCCAACACGCGGATCGCGCCAGCGGCGCTTCGGGATGCGGTCGACAAGCGATCGCGCAATGTGCAGCCGGCCTTGTTGCGATTGTGGCGGGCGACACGAGATATCGAAGTCACCGGAAATCTGCTATGGCCGTATCAAGGCACATCATCGTGTCAATGGGAGGGCCGTCATGGCGAAATCGAAAAACGTCAAGATCAACAACAAGGTCTATGAAAAGGAACTCGGCCGGCTTCAGATCGAACTTGTGAAACTGCAGGAGTGGGTGAAGTCGACCGGCCACAAGGTGGTGATCCTCTTCGAAGGCCGCGATGCCGCCGGAAAGGGCGGAACGATCAAGCGCATAACCGAAGCGATGAACCCGCGGATCTGCCAGGTCGTCGCTCTGCCGGCCCCCACCGAGCGCGAGAAGACGCAATGGTACTTTCAGCGTTACGTCTCGCATCTCCCCGCTGCTGGCGAGATCGTGATCTTTGATCGCTCTTGGTACAATCGGGCTGGCGTCGAGCGGGTGATGGGGTTCTGTACGGACAAGGAGTACCAGGAGTTCATGCGCAGCTGTCCGGAGTTCGAGCGCATGTTGGTGCGCTCCGGCATCCAGTTGATCAAATACTGGTTTTCGGTGAGCGACGAAGAGCAGGAAAAACGGTTCCAGAAACGCCTGACCGATCCGACGAAGCGTTGGAAATTAAGCCCGATGGACCTCGAAAGCCGCAAGCGCTGGGTGGATTATTCGCGTGCCAAGGATCTGATGTTCTCGCATACCGATATCAAGCAGGCGCCCTGGTACGTCGTCGCCTCGGACATAAAGAAACACGCGCGTCTGAACTGCATCAGCCATTTGCTTTCGTTGATTCCCTATGAGGATCTGACTCCGGAGAAGATCACACTTGACGACCGCCCACCGCAACGCGGCTATGTGCGCCCTCCAATGGAAGACCAGACATTCGTACCAGATGCGCACAAACACCTGAGCGTGACCGGGTAGTCATCGGCGAACAGGTCGCCAACTCCGGTGTCTGCTTTGCCGTCAGCGTCAGGGCGCCGCCAAAGTGGGAAAATCGCCGAATAGAAGACCGGAGGGTGGCCTAGGCTTTGCCCGCGCGGCGCGCCTCGCGGGCCCGCTTCATCTCGAATACTTGCTGTCGGGGAATCCATTCGTACTTCGGGTCGCCCGGCACCGTACCCCAATAAAGCACGCCACCGTTGCGCCAAGGGTCAAGCACGATACCGTCGTACATACCGTCACCACGGCGGCTGACGATCACCGTGGAGTGTTCAATTCGAATGTTGTCGGCATTGGCAATGGCCCGGTGCAGATGAAGTGTCTGGAAGCCCTCCAGCCTTAGGCGAGCCTCGATGTCGTCAGCCCAATCCTTGCAAAGGCCGCGGGGTTTCAGACCCATGTTGACCTTGGTGTTGTGGACCAAGGGCGGGTCGGTGATCTGGTACTCCTGCGCCAGCTGGTGAGTGTATTCATAGGTAATGCGTGCGGCGCGCGCGGCCTCGTCGGGGTCCACCTCCGGTCCCAAGGCACGGATCGCCTGGGTCAGGGCGGCGATATCGGCCGGGCCGCCGGGGGGCGGACCTTTGGTCGACGTGACGTTGGAGGCGCAGGCGCCGACAAAGATCAGCGCCAGCAGCGGCAGCAGGTGCGGAGCTTTCCTTAGGATCTTCACTGGACACGCTCTTTCGATTGGGTCGTGAATTTGCTAACCCGGCGGCATGGGTTTGTCGAGGGATCGGCGATCACAGCTTGGTGGATGCGGCAACGCACTCTTGCGGGTCATTTCAGCGCAGGCTGATGTGTCGCCCGGATTTCGGCGTTGACAAGGCTGCCGCGGGATACGCACCGTAAGCGCCGAAGCGCGCGCGAGAGATGGGGAAGGTATGACCGTACTTCACACGAACGAACCGGCGCGGCCCGGTGGGCTTTGGGACAACTTCTTCAAGATCAACTGGGTGTTCAACGCGCGCCGCGATCTGGTGTTCCTGATCGGCTCGGTGCTTGCCGGTTGGGCCGTTTTTGGCCTGTCGACGGTGCTTACGGGCGACCAGATGCTGATGCTTTGGTTCGTTTGGGTGATCACGCTGGACACGCCGCATTTCTTCGCGACCTACAGCCGGACGTATCTCGACCGCGAGTTCCGGCAGCAACAAAAACCGCTGCTGATCTGGACATTGGGAGTTTTCCTGGTCGGACCGGTCTGTTTGGTGCTGGCCTATTCAATGTATGGCTTGGGGTCGGGGCTGTTCCAGTTGCCGTGGACCTTCTTCGCGATACTCGTAAGCCTTTGGGCCTACTGGCATATCACGCGCCAGCATTACGGCATCATGCGGCTTTATCACCGCAAGAGCGGCGAGACCGGTACGCTGGATTCAAAGCTTGACGCCTGGGTGCTTTACGGCTGTCTGCTCGTGCCGTTCATCGCGCTGGTAGGCCGTCACCCGAGCTCGCGCGGCCGCGTCGACCTGCAGGGCGCCGTGCCGTGGTTCCCGGCCCGGGAAGAGGGGCAGTCCTATATCGGGTACTTCATCGACCTGCGCTGGGAGCATCAGATCATCGCGATGACCATTGTTGTCGTGGCGGTGCTCTTGACGATCTTCGTCGGGCGGCAGATCCAGCGGCTGATGCGGGGCGAAAAGCTGCCGCTACCGAAGCTCCTCTTCATGGGCGCAGTGCTGCCGCTGCACATCTACATCTGCTACTCGGACCAGATGCTGCTGACGGGTTTGTTGACCTTCACCGTGATCATCACGATTTTTCACGACCTGCAGTATCTCGCGATCGTCTGGTTCTACAACGAGAAGCGCTATGGCGGAGAGCCCAAGGAGGCAAAGCAGAGATACGGTGCCGCGCACACGATCTCACGCCGGCTGTGGTTGTGGATGGGCTGTGCGATCGCTTTCTCGGTTCCGATCTGGACCTTGGGATGCATGATCAATCGTATCCCGGTCTGCGCCACAGGGCCCGCCGTTGGCAGCCCGACCATCCTCGGCAGCACGGACTGGATCATCTTCTTCGTACTCGTGACCTCGGGCTTCCAGATGCACCACTATATCCTCGACCAGTACATCTGGCGTCCGGGCAAGGACAAACGGCTGCGCGAGGATTTGAAGGTCGAAACCGTCGATAGGGATTCGCAGACCGTGGCGAGCTGACCGTTCGGTTAGTGCTGTCGCCAAAACGAATAACGCGCCCGACTTCGACACGGGCGCGTTGTCATTTGGGATCGCAGTCCGGTCAAATTCGCAGGAAGGGCTGGGCGAGCCGCGGCAGGAGTGCGTTGAACTTCAGTGGCGCGTCTGTGGCGGCAAGGCAGATGCAATCTTCGCCCTCTTCCGCCACTGGCGTATGATGCAGATGCTCATCGGCGACCTCGACATCGCCAGGCCCGAACCGGTCCTCATCGTCGCGGAACGCCCCCTGCAGAACCAGCGTCAGTTCGGTGCCGCGGTGGCCGTGATCGGGAACGCTCGCTCCCGCCGGAATCCGGATCAGCCGGACGCTTGCATCGGCCGAGGTCTTAAGAATTGCCTGGCGCACGCCGCCGCCTGCGGGGCGCCATTTCACCGCATTCAAATCACCCCCGACATACTCACGCAGCGGTGCAGGGAACAAGGCATCGGCGTCAAAATCGGCCACGATGGCCTCGGAACCGGCTGCATCGATCAGCGCCATCGTCGCGGCGAACGCATCGTCGTCCAAAGCGACGGTGTCACACTCTTCCAGCACCGACCCGCCGACCGCATCGAAACTCGCCAGCCGGGCCCGGCACTCGTCGCACATCGAGATGTGTGTCGCGACCACAAGACTGAAAGCCTCGGGCAAAGACCCTGCCGAATAGGCCATTAGAAGCGCATCGTTTAGGTGGTGATTGATCGTCATCGTTCCGTTCACTCATTGCATGGCGTGGCGCAGGCGATCCAGCGCCAACCGTATGCGGGATTTGATCGTGCCAAGCGGCAAGCCGGTCGCCTCAGCAATCTCGCTGTGGCTCAGGTCACCGAAATAGGCCTTCTCGATCAACTCCCTTTGTTTCTCGGGCAACGCGGCGATCGCCTTGCCCAATTTCTCGCTTTCCTGCTGCAGGGCCAAAGCGTCAGCCTGGTCAGGCTCGGCTTCCGGTCCCCAAGGTAAATCTTCCGGCTCGGGTCTGCGCTGCTTGCGTAGCGCGTCGATCTTGCGATTACGCGCGACGGTAAAGATCCAGGTGGCCACGCTGGCCCGCGATGGATCAAACATGTGCGCCTTGCGCCAAACCGTCGCCATGACCTCTTGCGTGCATTCCTCTGCCAACGAGGCGTCTGCCCCAGACTTCATCAGAAAGGCCTTCACACGGGGTGCGAAATGCCTGAAAAGTTGCGCAAAAGCCGCTTTGTCACGACCTGCGTGCACGCGGTGCATGCAGTCGATCCAAGTTGCCTCGGCTGCGTTCCTAGTTTCCACGCGAGACCTTTCAGGCCGGAATATCTTCTGCCTCGTGCCGACAGCATAAGGCGTCACCGAAGTGGGCGCATCCGATTCCTGCAAGGTTTCGGTACCGTGAAACATATGCTCTCTACGCACGCGGACCGGCGTTGGATCACTGCCAAGGAATTTTTTTTCTTCAATCCGTTCGCGGTATTGAGCCGTACTGGAGGAGCGAGACAAAATGCGGGAGAGCGGTGGATGCCATTTGAAACAGGCGCGGCGGGAATGCGGCGGATCGCCGTGATCGGCGGCGGAATATCCGGCATGGGTGCCGCCTATATGCTTAGCGATGCGTGTCAGGTCGTCCTGTTCGAGGCAGAGCCGCGGCTGGGCGGGCATGCGCGCACGGTCTTCGCAGGCAAGAATGGCGATCAGCCGGTTGATACCGGGTTTATCGTGTTTAACCGCGTGAACTATCCCCACCTGGTGCGGCTGTTCGAAGACCTGGACGTGCCGGTTGCGGAAAGTGACATGAGCTTTGGGGCGTCGCTGGATGGAGGGCGTATCGAATACGGCCTGAAGGATCTGCGGGCCGTTTTCGCTCAGAAACGCAACGCCGTTCGGCCGGCCTACCTGCGGATGCTGCGGGATGTCCTGCGTTTCAACGCGCATGCGCTCGACGTAGCGCGGGATGGGTCGATGACGATCAGGTCGTTCCTGGCAGAGCTGGGCACCGGCGACTGGTTCCGCGACTACTACCTGCTGCCGCTGTCCGGTGCGATCTGGTCGACGCCCACAAAGGACATACTCGACTTTCCGGCACGCGCGATGATCGAGTTCTTCAAGAACCACGCGCTGCTCGGCGTGACCGGCCAGCATCAGTGGTACACGGTGCAGGGGGGCTCTCGCGAGTATGTGTCTCGGCTTCAGTTACGGATGGAATCGCGCGGTGTCGACATTCGGCTCGGCGCGCCCACGCAGGCGGTACGACGGACGGCCGTCGGCGTCGAGGTGAAGGCGCAAGGCGGTGATTGGGAGCCCTTCGACGAGGTCGTGTTCGCCACGCACTCGGACGATTCGTTGCGGCTGTTGGTTGACGCGACCGGTGTGGAGCGGGCAGCGCTTTCGGCGATCAAATACCAGCCGAACAGCGCCATTCTTCATGCCGACACCTCGATCATGCCGCGGCGCCGGGCGTGCTGGTCGTCCTGGGTCTATACCGAGGACAAGAACAGGACGTCGGATCGGATCGATCTGACGTATTGGATGAATTCGCTCCAGCCGATCCCCAAGCACGACCCGCATTTCGTCACGCTTAACTCGACCCGGGCGATCCGCGAGGATCTGATCTATGACGAGGTTACATTCCGGCACCCCGTCTACACCCAAGAGGCGTTGCAGGCGCAGGAATTGGTCCGGTCGATCAATGGGGCGAACGGTACCTGGTTCTGCGGCGCCTGGATGAAGAACGGCTTTCACGAAGACGGGCTGGCGAGCGCCGTGGATGTGGCCGATGCGATGCCCCTGCATGCGCCCCTTGCGATTGCTGCGGAATGACGCCGCGGGTCGATCATATCGTTGGCGAGACCTTTCACGGTCGCCGCGGGGCCGTGGACAACGCCTTTCGCTACGGTGTCGACTACCTGTGTCTGGAGCCCGAGGCCGAGGGACGCGGTCCCTTGCTGTTTTCACGCAACCGGGGCAACCTGACATCGCTGCACGACAGCGATCATGGCGGCGCACCCGGGAAGGGACACGGGGTAACCTGGGTGCGTGACGTGCTGGCCGCGCATGGCTTGAACGTGGAAGGACGGGTTCTGCTGCTTGCACAGCCACGCGTCCTTGGGCACGTCTTCAATCCCGTAAGTTTCTGGTTGGCGTATGACCGGGACGATCGGTTGAAGGTGGTTATCGCCGAGGTGACGAACACGTTCGGCGACCGGCATTCCTATCTTTGCCATCATGGCGACCTGCGCCCGATCACCCGGTCGGATACACTTCGGGCGCGGAAGATCTTTCACGTGTCGCCGTTTCAGCCGGTTGCGGGCGACTACTCATTCCGCTTCGACATCCGCGAGGACCGGATCGGCATCTGGATCGACTACAAGACCGGCAATGGCGGACTTCTGGCGACACTGACGGGTCGTCGCAGGCCGCTGACCAATGGCGCGATCCTTTGGGCCTGCCTGCGCCGGCCCTTCGGGTCTCGGCGGGTCCTGGGGCTGATCCACTGGCAGGCGCTGAAGCTCTGGTGGAAAGGCGCAGTCTACCGCGTGCGGCCCGAGCCGCCGGCAGAAGAAGTCAGCCAGTGAGCAATGTGCGCGGTCATAACCTTGGCAGCTACTCGTTGTTTGCGGCAATGCTGGCGGGCGCCGGTTTGCCGATCTATATCCACGCGCCGAAATTCTATGTGGACCAGTACGGCGTGAGCCTGGCCGCGCTTGGTGGCGTGCTCTCTTTGTTGCGGCTCTTCGACTTCGTTCAGGACCCGGTTTTGGGCTGGTTGAGCGAGCGGGGAAAAGCCCGGCGCGGTCTGTGGGTCGGTCTGGCCGTGGCGGTGATGGCGCTGGCGATGGTCGGATTGTTTGCCGTAACGCCTCCGCTTGCTCCGCTGCTATGGTTCGGGCTGACATTGACTGCGCTGTTTACGGCATTCAGCTTTCTGACGATCAACTTTTACGCCGAGGGCGTCACCAAAGCCGGCGCGCTCGGTCCCAAGGGACATGTGCGGCTGGCCGCCTGGCGCGAGACCGGCGGGCTGCTGGGTGTTTGCCTGGCGGCCGTGGCGCCAACGCTCCTGGTGGCATGGTCGGGCTCTGCCTTTGCCACGTTCGCCGCAGGTTTTGCGGGGCTGGCTTGCCTGGCCGCGTTCGCGATGCGGCGGGAGTGGAGTTTGGGGGGACCGGTTGCGCCGTCCGGGTTCGCCGGCGTGCTGCGCGATCGAATCGCACTGCGGCTCCTGTTGCTTGCGCTAATAAACGCGACTCCGGTGGCGGTGACCGCAACGTTGTTTCTGTTCTTCGTGGAAAGTCGTCTGGAAGCGCCCGGATGGGAGGGGCCATTGCTGGTGTTGTTCTTCCTGGCGGCGGCGGTTTCGGCTCCGGTCTGGGGGCGAGCGGCGCAATCCATTGGTGCGAAGGCGACGCTTCTGATCGGAATGGTGCTGTCGATCGCCTCGTTCGGCTTTGCGGCAACGCTGGGCGCCGGTGATACCGCCGCCTTTGCCGTCATTTGTCTTGCATCCGGTGCAGCATTGGGGGCCGACATGACCCTTTTACCCGCGATCTTTGCAGGCCGCATGGCGCGCATAGCACCGGCAGCGGGTCAGGCCTTTGGGCTGTGGTCCTTCGCGTCGAAATTCACTTTGGCCTTTGCTGCGGTGACTTTGTTGCCGCTTCTGGAAGCTTCCGGTTTCGAGGCGGGGGCCGACAATCCAGCGGCAGCGTTAGCCATGCTGTCGTATCTCTACGCACTTCTTCCGTGCGCCCTGAAATTGATCGCGATCGCTCTGTTGGTCGCGACGCCAATAGAAGAGAACTGAAACGTGGAAATCCTGATATGTCTGATGGCAGGTGCGGTCGCCGCCCTGACGGGTGTCGCATTCTGGACGCGATCTATGAGCTTTCCGGCGCAGAAGCCTGCCGATTACGCGGCGCTGTCGCCGGAATTCAACCTGCGCGAACACCTCAATGGCCCGATCCAGTGCGAAGGTGTGATCTATGGACCGACAGGCCGCGTCGCCTCTCGGTTCGTAGCGGATATGCACGCGACCTGGGACGGCAATATCGGTACAATGACCGAGAATTTCCGTTATGACAGCGGCGCAACACAGCATCGGTGCTGGACACTGACGCTGGGCAATGACGGGTCGATCAAGGCCGAGGCGCCTGACGTCATCGGCGCCGGCGACGGTATGGCTCGGGGACCTGGGGTGCAGTTGAAATACCGCATCAGGCTTCCCGAAGATTCCGGCGGCCATGTTCTGGATGCGGTGGACTGGATGTATCTGGTCGAGAACGGAACGATCATGAACCACAGCCAGTTCCGCAAATTCGGGATCAAGGTGGCCGAACTGGTGGCCACGATGCGGCAGGTGAAACCGGCGTGAGATCCTGGACCGGCACCCGCTACTGGCTTGTGGGCGCGTCCGAAGGCCTCGGGCGCGCCCTCGCCTTTGAGATGAGCCGGGCCGGGGCCGAGCTCATCGTCTCGGCGCGGTCGGAAGAAAGGTTGCAGGCGCTGGTCGAAGAACTGCCCGGGCCGGCGTCGTATCAGGTGGTGGATGTCGGCGACCGTGGCTCGGTCGAGGCCGCGGCAATTGCGGCCGGCCGGATCGATGGCATGGTCTATCTGGCGGGTGTCTACTGGCCGATGGCGGCGCAGGATTGGAACGCGGCCCAAAACGAGATGATGGCAGACATCAACTATACCGGCGCGGTGCGATGCGTGGGCGCGGTGCTGCCCGCGATGGTATCGCGCGATGCGGGGCATGTCGTGCTGACCGGCTCGCTTTCGGGATTCCGTGGGCTTCCGGGCGCAGCGGGATACGGGTCGTCGAAGGCCGGCGTGATGTATCTGGCCGAGGCGCTTTATGCCGATTTGCGCGGAACGGGCGTCGAGGTGCAGCTGATCAACCCCGGCTTCATCCGCACCCGGCTGACCGACAAGAACGATTTCGCGATGCCCTTCATCATGGAGCCCGAGGCCGCGGCGCGCGCCATGTTCGAAGCGATGACCACCCGTGACTTCAAACGCAGCTTCCCTCGGCTCTTTTCCTGGCTGTTCCGTGCAAGTCAGGTGCTGCCGGATTTCCTGTACTATCGGCTGTTCTCGAAAGGGTCCTGACACAGGTCATTGTGCCGGGGTCCGTTTCGGGCGAAACTCGCCGCTGACACGGGACAGGCGGAGGCCCCATCATGATGCAGATTTCCCCCAGGCGGGTTGCCCATATCATCATTCGCGCGCGCGAATTGGATGCGAAGGTTGGGACGTGGGACCGGGCTGGCGACACGGCGGATGCCGAGACAATTCTGGAGTCCCGCCGTGGCGACGCCACCGAGGCGGAATTGCGCGCGTTCATCAAGCGGCTGCCGGAGGACGAGAAGGCAGAGCTGGTTGCGATCATGTGGATCGGACGCGAAACCTTCGACGCCGAGGAATGGGACGAGGCGCTGGAAACGGCTCGGGCCGAAGCGACGACGCCAACCGAGGATTATCTGCTTGGGGTTCCGTTGCTGCCGGACTACCTGGAGGATGGGCTTGAGCGGCTTGGCGTTGACGTGACGGATGTGGAAGAGGACTTGCTCTGATCCGCTGCCCGGTTTGTCCGATGTCGGGAGCGCGTTTGAAGTTCTGAGAGTCTTTTCGTGTCGTATGGCGTCGGTTCGGTCAGTACAGCGCCTTCAGCACACAGTTGGTCCGCTTTCGACGGCGTTGGCGTCATCGGACCAAACCGTCCCAGGTGATTCTTCCGCATGACAGTGATCCGGGACAGCGCCATTGGCGGTACCGTCTGGTTCCCGCCAGGCCTTGGCCCACGACATCACGCGAGGTGGTCGACGACCTGCAGGTGCTGGGCCTGTGTGTCGACCTCCGACATCCATCGGGCGACCAGCTTTGGATCGGCCGGTGCGGCGGTGACGCCCGCGTGGATTTCATGGTTCAGCACCGCTTCGACAGCCAGCGCCACCGGGATCGAGACCAGCCGCGCCATCGCGGTGCCGCGGGCGTCGCCCCAGGCGTCCAGAATATAGGTCTTGTGATAGACGGTGCGGCCGTGATTGTGGGCCTCGAGTGCAACGCACAAGATGACCCGGTCGGGCTCTCCGTCTGCATAGGCGTTCTCGGCCCATAACTTGCCGGACATCTCGGTCAGCCTGGCTTCGTCGGCGGTCTCGACCTCTGCGAATATATCCGCCCAGGCGTCGGCCCAGCCGTTGAGCCTGAGCGTCCCGCGGACAAAATCGCGGACCGGCCAGCCTTGTTCGAAACCGTATTCGGCCATGAACGGCAGCGAGTCGCGGTTGGGGTAGACCTCGAAGGTTTCGGGCTGGGGCAGCGGAGCGGTGTAGCTGGTGATCGCATCCCAGGGACGTGCGACATTGAGCTCGCTGAAATCGCGGATCGAGCGCGAGGGGGATTTGAGCGCCTTCAGGACACCAAGCGGCGACCAGCTGAATTTGTAGCGGAAGGCGTTGGTATGTTTCGGCACGCCGCCGCAATAGCTAAGGAAGCTGAGGTCGTTCTTGGGATCGAACGCCGCACTGGCCCGATAATCCGCCATCAGCCAATGCGCCATGACATGGTCGTTCCCCGGGTCGAGGCCGACCTCGTTCACAAGACAGGCGCCCGCACTGCGGGCCTGCTCGTCCATGGCGCGCATTTCCGGGGAAATGTAGCTGGAGGAAACGAAATGCGCTGCCCTGTCGATCGCAAGATTGGCCAGAGGAACATGCCAGTCGCCCGGCAGCATCGACACAATGACGTCGCCCGGTTTGCTCGCGGCGGAAAGGGTGGCGATATCGAAGGCTTCGATCCGGTCGGTGAGGTCTCCGACTGCATCGCGTGCCTTTTCGACCGTGCGGTTCCAGACGGTAACCTCGTGGCCGGCGTCGATCAGGCGGCGCAGGCCGGGGATCGCGGATAGGCCGGTGCCGCACCAATGTATGGTCATGGTTCAGGTCCTTTGCGGTTCGTCAAAAGGTCTAGGCCTCTGTTGCGGATGTCTTCAGCCAGATGAGGCCGGAAGCTCTGCGGTGTGATGATCGAAGTGCTGCTTCGCGCGGGCCCAGACACCTTCATCCAGACGGTCGAGCGCAAGAAGCGAAGCGAGAAGCTGGCCGGCAAAATCCTCGGAGGATTCGAGCGGCAGAAGAGACGGGAGGTTGTCGATGGCGGTCACGTCGAGGGGCGGGTGGTCGTGCACGCGCAAGGCAGGCGCCTCCCAGGTCGTCGTGCGGTCATAGACCTTGATGGGAGAGAAATCGCTGGTCGGATCGCAGGCGATGTCGCCGATAACGCCGAGCTGGCGCTCGGCGGTCTTGGCGCCGGCGGGAACGAAGACGGGACAGCCGGGCCCGGCGAGGATGCAGTTGAGGAAGATGTCGTGGTCGAGCACCTCCGGAAACGGGCCGCCATGGGCGGTCTCGGCGATGTCCCACTTGGTGGGGGCCATGCCCATCGCGACGCAAAGATCGGCGGCGCCTGTGCCGACCCGGCCGAGCGCACCGATGATCAGAACGCTGGGACGGCGGGCGCCGAGCGGAGCGATTTCCTTGTGAAGGTCGACGCGCAGCGCGATGGAGTTGGGGTAGACGCCGACGGGGCCGGCGATATCTCCGCGCTGCTGGGCGGCCCAGCATTTCAGTGCGACGGCGGCGCCCGCGTAGCCTGCCCAATAACCGAAGGCGGCGACGCGTCTGCCCGCCTCGTCGGTGAGGTACTCGAGGTCGTAAAGAATGCCGCCGCCGGCCTTGAAGCGCTGCAGCAGGATCCGGCCCGCGGATTGGCCCTTGTAGGCGTGGCCGAACATGATGTGCCGGTGGGACAGCGGTGTGCCGTCTTCGGGAAGCTCTTTCAAGCCGAAGACGATGGCGTCCTGCGGGGCCTGAGGCCATGAGTTTTCGGGGGCGATTTCACAGCCTGCGGCACGGTAGCCGTCGATCGGAATCGCGCGGACATGGCTGTCTTCGACGGTGACGCGCAGGCCGGCCTCGATCAGGCTGCGGGCGCCGACGGGAGTGAGGCCGGCACGCTGTTCGTGGGGGCGTTGCTCGGCCCGGACCCAGAGATGTGTCATGGCTGGCTTCCTTTTCGTCGGCTTCGTGTAGAGGAATGTTTACAGGGAGAAAAGGTCTTGTCACACGCAATTTTAAAGTGTGCGAACAGGGGAACATAGACATAACTGCCTGATATCATACATGATAGCTGCGGCAACATAAGAGGGCGCGAGGATGTGTTCAAGGCGATGCCAAGGATGATCGTTTGGTCATGAAGGTGAACTCGGCACGGTTTCTGGCGGATCTGCACGCATTGCGGCAATTCGGGGCCTCGGGCGTGGGCAAGGGCGTGGTGCGGCCGGCCTTTTCACGGGCGGATATCGCGGCGCGTGAGTGGCTGACCGGACGGATGCGAGAGGCCGGGCTGAAGCCGCAGCTGGATCCGGTTGGCAACCTGTTCGGGCTTGCCGGGGGGCGGGGCGTGTTGCTGGGCTCGCACAGCGACAGCCAGCCCGAGGGCGGTTGGCTGGACGGCGCATTGGGCGTGATCGCCGGCCTGGAGGTCGCACGCGCCGCACGCGAGGCCGGCGGGCCGGCCGTGTCGGTCATCTCGTTCCAGGACGAAGAAGGCCGCTATGGGGCTCTGACCGGCAGTTCGGTTTGGTCGGGCGGGCTGCTGCCCGAAGTCGCCGACGCGATGCTGTCCGCGGACGGCGAGACATTTGCCGAGGCCAGGGCACGAGTGGCGCATTTGGCGGGAGGCAGGGTCGATCCGGCGCAATTCACCAGCTTCATCGAGATGCACATCGAGCAGGGTCCGTGGCTGCAGCAGGCGAATGATGCGGTCGGCGTTGTGACCTCGATCGTCGGCCTGCGCGGGCTGGACATCGTCTTTGAGGGGCAGCAGAACCATGCAGGCACCACGGCGATGCACGTGCGCCGCGATGCGTTCCAGGGGCTGGCTGCGTTCAACGCCCGGCTCAACGACCGGTTGCCGGGGGTGGCGACCGAGCGCAGCGTCTGGACCATCGGAGAGGTCGCCCTGTCGCCCAATGCCAGTTCCATCATACCGGGGCGCGTGGCGTTTCATGTGCAATGGCGCGATGCCGAGACCGAACGGCTGGACCGGATGGAGGCGATCATTCGCTCGGCGGCGGACGACATTGCGGCCTTACGCGGGCTGAAGCTGACGGTGTCGGCGCGGCCGCCGCTGGCCCCGGTGGCGATGGATGGCGATTTGCAGGCGGTGCTGTCCGATGCCGCCGATGCGGTCGTGCCCGGTCGCTGGCAGGCGATGCCCTCGGGTGCCGTGCACGACGCCAGCAACGTGGCGCGCCTTATGCCGGTCGCAATGGTGTTCGTGCCGTCCATCGGCGGGATCAGCCACGATTTCGCCGAAGATACCGACGAGGCCGATCTGGTGGCGGGGCTGGAGGTTTTGGCGGAAGCGGTGGCACGGATGTAGGGCCGCCGCCACACGCGGCGCGTGCCGTCAATACAGGTGAAGCATTCCCTTGATTTCGGGAAGGACGGCGGCGGCGGCGATACCGACGATGGCGCCGATGCCCAGCCGTACCGGCAGGCGCGGGAAATTCGGGGCGACGGCGCTGAGGCAGCCGCAGACGATGGCGTAAAAGGCAAGCGTAATCGGGTCCATGACCCATGATAACACGGGCTGCGCGTATCGGAAGCCTGGTTCATCCTGCGGCATCACGAGGGCTTGACTGTCCCGCGCTGATGGGACGGAATGTTGCGCGTCTGTTCGGTTGACCTTTGCGAAAGATGCGTCATGTTGCGAACAGCCCGTAGCCGCCGCGTTGCGGACGGGGCCGCCGGAACAACCGGCGATGGGAGGACGACATTTGACCGACAGTTCAGTGGCGCAGGACGCTCTGATCTCTATTCCCGCATTGCTTGCGCGCAATGCCAGGAAGTACGGGGCCAGCACCGCGTATCGCGAAAAGGAGTTCGGGATCTGGCAGACCTGGACCTGGATCGAGGCGGCAGAGGAAATACGCGCGACGGCGCTGGGCTTGCTGAACATCGGCGTCGAGAAGGGCGACTATGTTGCATTGGTCGGGCGCAATCGGCCGGCGCATTACATGGCGATGGTGGCTGCGCAGATGGTAGGGGCGATCCCCGTGCCGCTCTATCAGGACGCCGTGGCCGAAGAGATGGCGTATGTCCTGGACCATTGCGGCGCGCGCTTCGTGATCTGCGGCGACCAAGAGCAGGTCGACAAGGTCATCGAGGTACAGGAGACGATCCACCATATCGAGCATGTGATCTACAACGACAAACGCGGCATGCGGAAATACGATCACACGAACCTCAACTGGCTGCACGACATCCAGGCCGAGGGACGGGCAAGCCACCAGCGGTTCGATGCCGAGCTGGACAAGCGGATCGCGGAGATCACCTATGACGACACCTGCGTGATGCTTTACACGTCCGGCACGACCGGACGGCCCAAGGGCGTGGTGCTGTCGAACCGCAACATCATCGAGGCGTCCAAGGCCTCGTCCGAGTTCGACCATCTGCGCCAGGACGAGCAGATTCTGGCCTATCTGCCGATGGCCTGGGTGGGCGATTTCATTTTTTCGGTGGGGCAGGCCTATTGGAACAGCTTCTGCGTCAATTGCCCCGAACGGCCCGAAACGATGTACGAGAACCTGCATGAGATCGGGCCGACCTATTTCTTTGCCCCGCCGCGCTATTTCGAAGAGCGCATCACGCTGCTCTTGATCCGGATGGAGGATGCCGGGCGGCTGAAGAAGTGGCTGTTCGACACTTTCATGGCGCATGCCAAGACCGTCGGGCCGAAGCTCTTGGACGGCAAGCCGGTGGGCGGCTGGGACCGGTTCAAATACTGGCTGGGCAACATCTTTATCTACGGGCCGGTGCGGAACCGGGCGGGAATGAGCCACGTGCGCGTGGCCTACACCGCGGGCGAGGCGATCGGGCCCGAGATTTTCGAGTTCTGGCGCTCGCTGGGGATCAATCTCAAACAGCTTTACGGCCAGACCGAGGCGTCGGTGTTCATCACCAACCACCCCGATCACGAGGTTCGGTCGGACACCGTGGGCGTTCCGATTCCCGGCGTCGAAATCCGGATCGGCGACAATGGCGAGGTCTACTATCGCTCGCCCGGGACCTTCGTGGAGTATTACAAGAACCCCGAGTCCACCGCCTCGACCAAGGATGCAGAGGGCTGGGTGGCCACCGGAGATGCCGGATTCATCGAAGAGGCGACCGGGCATCTGCGGATCATCGACCGCGCCAAGGATGTGGGCAAGATGGCGGACGGGTCGCTGTTTGCACCGAAATACGTCGAGAACAAGCTGAAATTCTATCCCAACATCCTGGAGGCGGTGGTGATCGGCGCGGGCCGCGACACGTGCTGTGCGATGATCAACATCGATCTGACGGCAGTGGGCAACTGGGCCGAGCGCAACAACATCGCCTATGCGTCCTATCAGGAACTGGCGGCGCATCCGAAAGTCTATGCGATGGTGCAGGAGCATATCGAAGAGGTGAACCGCTCGGTCGCGCAGGACGAGATGCTGTCGGGCTGCCAGATCCACAGATTCCTGATCTTGCACAAGGAACTGGACGCCGACGATGGCGAGCTGACACGGACGCGCAAGGTGCGCCGGGCGATCATCGGCGAGAAGTTCAAGGATCTGGTCGATGCGCTCTATGACGGGTCCGAGAGCATCTATACCGAGACCGAGGTGACCTACGAGGACGGCCGCAAGGGCAAGATCACCGCGACGCTGGAAATTCGCGACGCGGCGGTGGCACAGCGGGTGCAGCACAAGATGGCGGCGGAATAGATGTTCCTTTCCAGGTTTCCATGGTTTGCGGCATTCGGCGCGATAACGTTCCTCTCGATCTATCTGCTCAGTCTTACGCCTACATATCCCATGCTAAGATGGGTGGTTTTCGCCGTTTTGATGGGCTTGGCGCTTTATCACATCGAGCAGTTCAAGGTGGATGTTGATGGCCAAACCAAGACAAACTGGGGCGCCTTGATCAAGTCATTCTCAATCTACGGGATCTTCGGAGTTTTGGGCGGCTACGTCGGTTTGAGGGTATTTGCTGAATGAAAGACACCATCGAAAGCTATGTCACCCCGGACGGGCGCACCATCGGCGGGGTGCTGATGGAGATGAAGAACATCACCCTGCGGTTCGGGGGCGTGACGGCGATCAAGGACATCTCGTTCGACATCCGCGAGGGCGAGATCCGGGCGATCATCGGTCCGAACGGGGCGGGTAAGTCGTCGATGCTGAATGTGATTTCCGGCTTCTACCACCCGCAGGAGGGCGAGGTCTGGTTCCGGGGCGATAGGCGGCCGCCGATGAAGCCCTACCAGGTGGCCCAGCAGGGGATCGCGCGGACGTTCCAGAACATCGCGCTGTTTGAAGGCATGACGGTTCTCGACAACGTGATGACCGGTCGTCTGACGCATATGAGGGCGGGCATGCTGGCCCAGGCGCTGTGGAAGGGCCGGGCCGAGGCGGAAGAGACAGAGAACCGCGAAAAGGTCGAAAAGATCATCGATTTCCTCGAGATCCAGTCGATCCGGAAGACACCTGTCGGGCGGCTGCCCTACGGATTGAAGAAGCGGGTGGAACTGGCGCGGGCGCTGGCGGCGGAACCGATGCTTCTGCTGCTCGACGAACCGATGGCGGGGATGAACGTCGAGGAGAAGGAGGATATGAGCCGTTTTGTCCTGGACGTGAACGACGAATTCGGTACGACCATCGCGCTGATCGAGCACGATATGGGCGTCGTGATGGATTTGTCGGACCGTGTGGTGGTGATGGACTACGGCAAGAAGATCGGCGACGGCACGCCGGACGACGTGCGCAACAATCAAGCGGTGATCGATGCCTATCTGGGGGTAAGCCATGACTGATCTGCAGCCACGAATTTTCGCCGAAAATTCGTCTTTGGAGGTCTGCAATGCCTGAGCAGCTTCTTTTTGCGGCGGAAGTCACGCTGAACGGCCTGATGGCCGGTGTGCTTTACGCGCTCGTTGCCCTGGGCTTTGTGCTGATCTTCAAGGCATCGGGCATCTTCAACTACGCCCAGGGCGTCATGGCGCTGTTCGCCGCCCTGACGCTTGTCGGCATCATGGACGGGCAGGTGCCGTTCGCGCATCTGATCAACGCGATCTTCGGGACCGAGGTGCACCATTTCGGCTGGCATGTGCCGGCGCTGCTTGCGATCCTGTTCACGATGGTGCTTATGGTCGCCTTCGCCTGGGTCGTGAACCATTTCGTGCTGCGGCATCTGGTGAACCAGGAGCCGATCATCCTGTTCATGGCGACGATCGGGCTTGCCTATTTCCTCGAAGGATTCGGCGATATCATGTGGGGGTCGGACATCAAGAAGCTCGATGTCGGCCTGCCGCAGGGTCTGAACGGGTGGATCGACGAGACGACGTTCAACGCCTTCGGCTATGGGTTCTTTATCGACAATCTCGATATCGTGGCGACGGTGATTGCGGCCCTGCTGGTGACCGCGCTGGTGGTGTTCAGCCAGTACACCAAGCAGGGGCGGGCACTGCGTGCGGTGGCAGACGACCATCAGGCCGCGCTGTCGGTGGGAATTTCGCTGAATTTCATCTGGGTACTGGTCTGGTCGGTCGCGGGCTTTGTCGCGCTGGTCGCGGGCATCATGTGGGGGGCGAAGTCGGGCGTGCAGTTTTCCCTGTCGCTGATCGCTCTCAAGGCGTTGCCGGTCTTGATGCTGGGCGGCTTCACCTCGATCCCCGGCGCGATCGTCGGCGGGCTGATCATCGGGGTGGGCGAGAAGCTTTTCGAATTCCTGCTGGGGCCGGCCTTGGGCGGCGCGACGGAGAACTGGTTCGCCTATGTGCTGGCGCTGTTGTTCCTGGTGTTCCGGCCGCAGGGGCTGTTCGGGGAGAAGATCATTGAACGTGTGTAGGACCGGACCGGTCGGCGACGTCTGCCACTGCGGACCCATCGCCGGGATCGACGCGAAGCGGCAGAGGACGAGACCGGGATGACCCGCAAGACGACGCTAAAATGGATCGCCAACGGCAATGTCCTGGGCTGGTCGGCGTTCTGGGTCTTCGGTTTTCTGGCGGTGACGGCACCGGCGCAAGCGACCGGGCAGATGGTTGGCGCGGCGGTGGTGTCGTTTCTGGGGCTGGTCCTGGGCGTCTGGTGCTATCTGCGGCTGATGCGGGGGGATGCCTGAGTGGCGCACAAGGCGCGCATCGGGGTGCTGTGCATCGATTGCCGGACCGAGGATCTGGAACCGGCAACGGCCTATTGGTCGGCGATGCTGGGGGTCGAGGGCAAGGTCGATCCAGACGGAAAATATGCACAGCTGGACGGGCACCGAGGCTATCCCAAGGTGCTGTTGCAGGCGGTGGATCACGACCCGCGCGTACATCTGGACGTGGAGACCGACGATCCGGATGCCGAGTGCGAACGCCTGAAGGCTCTGGGCGCGACGGAGGTTGCGCGGGTCAAGACCTGGATCGTGATGGAGGCGCCGACGGGGCACCGGTTTTGCCTGGTGCGCCCGCAGGGCGAGGATTGGCCGGGTGCGGCCAGGGAGTTCGATTAGATGTTCTACCGTGAAGCGGGCGATTTCAGCACCACCTATAGCGAGGACAGCCAGACCTTTCCGATCAAGTTCGACCGGGTCCGGTATTATGTCGTGCTGGCGGTGGCGTTTCTGGTGGTGCCGTTCATTGTCAACGACTACTGGCTGAATGCGGTTCTGCTGCCGTTTCTGATCTATGCCATCGCGGCAATCGGGTTGAACATCCTGACCGGGTATTGCGGTCAGGTGAGCCTTGGCACCGGTGGGTTCATGGCGGTGGGGGCCTATGCCTGTTACAAGTTCATGACGGGCATGGACATTTATCTGATGGGTGCGGATGGCGAGTGGGTGCGCTATGCGCTGCCGCCGATAAACATCTTCTTTTCGGTGATCCTGGCCGGATTCGTCACCGCCTTCGTGGGGCTCCTGTTCGGGCTGCCGTCCCTGCGGATCAAGGGTTTCTATCTGGCCGTGGCCACGCTGGCGGCACAGTTTTTCCTCGTCTGGCTCTTCAACAAGTGGTCGTGGACTTACAATTATTCGGCCTCGGGCCAGATCAACGCGCCGACGCGCGGGGTGCTGGGATACGAAGTGACCGGGCCGACCGCAGAACCCTGGGCGGCCTATCTGTTCTGTCTGATCTTCGTGGTGGTGCTGGCGTGGATCGCGCGGAACCTGACGCGCGGATCGATGGGGCGCCGGTGGATGGCGATCCGCGACATGGACATCGCCGCCGAAATCATCGGGGTCAATCCGCTGGGGGCGAAGCTGTCGGCATTCGGGGTGTCGTCATTTTTTGTCGGCGTCTCGGGGGCCTTGTTCTTTGCCGTCTACCTCGGCGCGGTCGAGGTGGGCGAGGCGTTCGGGATCCAGAAATCCTTCCTGGTCCTTTTCATGATCATCATCGGCGGGCTCGGGTCGATCTTCGGCTCGTTCGCGGGGGCGGCCTTTATGGTGCTGCTGCCGGTGCTACTGAAGAACATCCTGGTGGGCACGCTCGGCTGGCCTACCGATCTGGCGGCGCATATCGAATTCATCATCGTCGGCGCGCTGATCGTAATCTTCCTGATCGCCGAGCCGCACGGGCTGGCGCAGCTGTGGCGCATCGCGAAGGAAAAATTGAGATTGTGGCCCTTCCCGTACTAAGGTTCGGCCGCGAGGTGGCGTGCCCGGGGCATGCCCAAACAAAAGACGAGTGTATCAAGGGAGGACAACTCGGATGAAACTAAAACTTGCAGCTTGCGTTCTGGCGGGTGCGATGGCCGCGGGACCGGTAATGGCGGACCTTGTGTTTCCGTCGCTTTCCTACCGGACCGGACCCTATGCCGCCAACGGCATCCCATTCGCCGACGGCTATGCCGATTACTTTTCACTCTTGAACGAGCGTGACGGCGGCATCGGCGGCGTTGCGACCCGGCTTTTGGAATGCGAGACCGGGTACAACACCGAAAAAGGCGTCGAGTGCTACGAGTCGACCAAGGGCGAAGGCAGCCTGATCTACCAGCCGCTGTCGACGGGCATCACCTATCAGCTGATCCCCAAGGCCTCGGCCGACGGCATTCCGGTGCATTCGATGGGCTATGGCCGGACGTCCGCCGCCAACGGCAAGGTGTTCGAGTGGATCTTCAACTATCCGACGAACTACTGGAACGGCGCCTCGATCGCGGTCAAGCACATCCTCGACGTGAACGGCGGCGACATCTCCGGCAAGAAGATCGCGCTGGTCTACCACAACTCGGCCTACGGCAAGGAGCCGATCCGCACGCTGGAAGAGCTGTCGGCAAAGCACGGCTTTGAGCTGCTGCTTCTGCCGG
>JAAUYH010118277.1_pt1 | contig 20714 bp, 5 predicted proteins | sample 7278061 | NCBI WGS metagenome assembly JAAUYH01 (sample SAMN14350203, study PRJNA611818) | marine sediment metagenome | isolation source: surface marine sediment (0.6m) | place: French Polynesia: Moorea | collected 2018-08 | reverse complement strand
GTATTACTCCTGAAGAAAAAATAATCTTGGACAAAATTGCAGCCAGTTTTCAATCCTTAGAAGGAGATCCCTTAATAAATAGTGATTCTTTGACGGAATTAGCTGTTGAATCACCCCATGACTTTATTGAAGCGATCGCTGCTAAATTAGTATCAGTAAAGGAGATTCGCGATTTAATTTTAGACTATGCTATTGGTATTGCCATTTTGGGTTTTAATCCTTTTCCAGGTCTTAATCTGATCACCCAGACCATTGCCTGTGGATTAATCATCAAGATGATAGGAGATATTGGACGTAAATGGGGTTATCCGAAGGGACAAGATGTAATCGCGATTATTGGTAGTATTTTTGGCGGTTTTGGAGCTTTATTTGCTTCGATTACTAGTTGGGCTACAATCTCGTTTATTGGATTATATGTACCAGTTATTGGGGAATTCGCTACAGTTTCTTTTTTATTTACTCTTACTTGGGCAATTGGTCAGGCAACAAATCAATTTTATCTTAGTGGTCGTCAATTAAATGCTGCTGCACTCAAGCAAGCTTTTTTACAAGCGCAAAAGGAAGGCAAAATTTTAAGTAAAAATTTGAATTTAGGGCAGAAATAGAAGATGGAGCAATCCTTTTTGAGAAAGATTGGGTCAAGAGCTTATTTACCATATTATCTGCGATCGCAATTTCCACCTCATTGGTTTGTAACACTTAGTTAAATTTAAACATTTATGGCTAAATTAAGTCGTCGGCAGATCTTATTAGCGGGATTTTTTACGGGAGCAGGCATTTCTATCGCAACTTCCCCTTGGCGTAGCCAGAGAAATGAAGCTAAATCTTCTCAACAAGAGAATGGAACTGATATGGCTTATGAGACAAATATATCTGCTAGTGAGATTCGTCAGATCCAAGAGTCCGTTAGTCTGAAACAACCCCTAATTGCCTATAATCGAGAGATTTCCAAGCTCTTAGTACGTTGCTGTCGCCTTGCTACAGAGCAATATCTTCAGGCAATCAAAGATCCTGATTATGATGGTGCGATCTCAGCTTTGCCCAGTTATTTTCCTCAACTCAATGATTATGAGCAAATTGCTGCTTTTAGATTTCTTCGGGAGCGATCTTGGCTAGAGCCTGCGATCAAAAAAACTTTTCTACGGGATCTAATTCCTAAGACAGATTTAATTTATACAGGTTATATTCTCAAGTCTTCTCTCAATAACATTATCGTATTTAGAGGCACTCAAGAGCCAGAGGAATGGATTGCCAATCTGAATACTAAACAAACTAATTATCCGAGCCATAATCTTCAAAGTGGTAAAATTCATCAAGGCTTTTTCGAGCTATATTTCTCTGGTATAAAGCCTTTGGTTCACCAAGAAATAGAGAAACTTAATCCTGCTATTCCTTGCTACATAACGGGACATAGTTTGGGGGGGGCAATGGCTGTATTAGCAGCCCTCGATCTTGCCCTAAATTTTAGTAACCTTAAAGACAAGATACGAATGTATAGCTACGCTGCACCAAGGGTGGGCAATCCTACTTTCGCTCAATTTTATAGTGATTTTGTTCCCAATAGCTATCGTGTAGTCAACCAGGCAGATTCAACTTGGCTTTTGCCTCCTACCCAAGTGGATAATTCTATCTATTTACACGCAGGACAAAAATGGTCATTTATTTATCAAACAGGAGATTTGAACCCCAATCATCAGTTAGCTGCTTATCAAACTGCTATTAATCAAGAATTTGAGCTGGCTCAACCACTCCTTAATCCTGAAAAACGTTGATAAATTACAGGTAAGTATTCTACTTAGGATTTGCTGGAAAACTTTGAACCATTGAGCGCTCAGAAGGTTACAGTCATTCTGGCGCGACGAAAAAGTTAGGTAATGGGGGCGCAAAAGCCCTAAAATTGGTGAAACCCGCGCGAACGCTCTATTTGGCGTTGAGACAGCCTGATGGGGAGACAAGGGAGATTAATATACAGCATATCTAAAGTGATTTGATATAAGTCTATATTTTGCTATTTATATCTAATTTATTTATGTCTGTCGTTTAACAGTATTACTAGAAAACACTTCGCCTAACAATGGATTTACGATTTGAGAGACGATTACATGATCTTGCTGATTATAAATAATACGTAGCGATCGCCTTCTTTGTGAGAAAAGCGGGTTTTGATATATTCTTTGCCAGAAATCACCTTAGTAGTTTCTTTTTAGGTATGTCAAACTACAAATTACCAACTAGAATGATCGTGGAGTCATTTTCTGAAACCATTGTTCATCCTGGGTAAAAATAACTTCTACATTTAAATCGCTATACTCTGGTTTTAAAACCGCCTCAATATTTTCTCGTATGAGATCCAGTTGTTTGAAACTGGTTAATTCAAAGTTTTGGGGTAACAACCAATAGATATGTAAGTATAGATATCTTCCTATTTGAGTCATCCGTAGTCTTTTGTTGGCACAAGGAACATCGGCGATCGCCGATTGAAATAGATTTTCTATATGTTGGCGCATCCCTGACTGGGGAGAGCCTAATAAAAGCTGTCTAATGTTATTCAGAATAATCCGAATCGGAATGGGACTGGTGAGAATGATAATTGCAGTAACGATAGTAGGATCGGCATAGGGTATAAATCCCGACCATTGAGTGCCCTGGATCAAGCCAACAATAATAAAGGCAAATCCAATAGATAGACTCAGTATCCCATCTATAAACCAGTTTTTGGCATCTACTCTAATCATAGGTAAGTTAGTCTTTTTGGCAATTCTGGTTTGAATAAGAGCGATAATCAAGCAGCAAAAAGCAGCGATGGCTGCGTATTTAACAGCTATTCCTGCATCTAATACTCTTCCTCCATGGAGTAAAGCATCAATAGCAGAACCAAGAGCAAATAGAGAGAGAATAGCAATTAATAACCCTTTAATTAAGTTAATTAGGGGTTCAAAACTAGCATAGCCAAACTGAAAGTACTCATTATCAGGCTGCTTTACTAACCAAGCTACCCAGAGGGAAATACCTGCCATCACAAAGCTAATCAAACTGAAAAAGCCATCGAGCATAATTGCCTCAGAAGGCGCAAGTAACCCAAAAGTGATTCCTAATAAACCCTGACCTAATGCTCCCCAAGTAGATAGGTGAAGTGCAAGCTTTTCTAACTGATGATTATTCATATTGCAAATATTCTTGATTTGAGAATCCTTGAACAGAAACCCAGCCCTAACCTCCTCCTCGGCTTTGCCGAGGAGGAGATTATATCAAATCATATCAAATCACTCTAAATATGCTATAAAGAGAAGAAGGCGATCGCTCTATATATACCAATAAAGAAAGACAACAGAAGTGACAGGAAAACTTAAAATAGAAATCATTGTAAAACCTTAAATGAATTGTCACTCGTGCCTAATCCTACCTCTGAAACTGAGGGCTTGCGGGACTTCGGTTTTTATCGGTCAAAAATTCAAGCGATCGCATTTAAGATACTGCTTCTAAGTTTAGCTCAAGTTTATGAAATTGGTATTAGCTCTCGTAAAACTGTTGATCGCTGTCATATCCTAGACCAGGAAGATTTAGGATTAAAGCTTAATAGTTATTTACAAGCCCTCTGTTGACATACTCCGCTACCTAAAGGAAGCGGATTCTGGGGTCAAGCAACACTTGCTATGTAGGAATAGTCTTACGGTGTCTTCTTGAACGAGTTGTTCATGGGGGAAACCCCCAAGACCACACTCGTCCGCTAGCCCAAGAGAAGATGCCCGTTCTCTTTGCAAATTTATTGCTGCATTTAGGTCTCTTGGGATGTCCTTTGTATTACAACAACGAGTATAATACAAGATATTAGAACGCCCTTTAGGGCGGGGCTTTAAACCCATTATCACGAGGGTAAATAGCCTTGAATTAAAATATCTTCTTCTATCGTTTCTATGGTCATTTTGTCTAATAATAGAGCTTCATTCATCTGATTCCGTCCTAAATCTCCTACGGGAGAAGGTGCGGTTTGTCCCCCAATAATTTTAGGAGCAATAAACGCCATAACCTTTTGAACTGCTTTATATGCGATCGCCTCTGCTGCTAAAACTCCGCCACATTCCCACAATACTTGAGATAACCCCCTTTGATATAGATGATTCATGACAATTTGGGGAGTCACTGTCTCTAAATTAATAATCTCGACTCCCTTAGCTAATAATTTGTCTTGTAATTGGGGATTGCTATTTTTTTGAGTAAAAATTAGAGTTGGTGCAACAGTGGTATTCCAAAGGTTACATTCTTCTGGTAAATCACAAGTACGACTCATTACTATTCGCAAGGGATTATGCTCGGTTACGCCATGAGTAGTAAGATTAGGGTTATCTTTTCTGACAGTATTGCCCCCAATAATTATCCCATCACAAGCACTCCGTAATTGATGCACTCGATGACGAGAAGCTTGACTAGTTACCCAAGCACTATGTCCTGTAGTAGCTGCAATCTTACCATCCAGAGTCATGGCATATTTCAAGACACCAAAGGGTTGTTTATAAAGAATGCGATGAATAAATGCTTCATTAAGTTGACGACAAGCTGACTCCGCTACTCCTACTACTACTTCTATTCCTGCTGCTTCTAGTTTTTTTATCCCACTACCAGAAACCAGGGGGTTGGGGTCAACCATTCCCACTACTACTTTAGCTACTTTTGCTGCGATGAGAGCTTCAGTACAGGGTGGTGTTCGACCATAATGATTACAAGGTTCAAGATTGACATATACTGTTGCACCTTGGGCTTTTTCCCCCGCATCTTGTAATGCAAATACTTCTGCATGGGGTTTTCCTACCTCTGGATGATATCCTTGCCCTATGATGTTGCCATCTTTAACAATAACTGAGCCAACTAAGGGATTAGGGGCGGTTTTTCCTAAAGCCAGTTTTGCTAATTCGATGCACTTGTGCATCATGGTTTGATCGAAATTCATTAGATTTTTGACATAGGTGGCTAATTTTAATATTATCCACAGATGAAAACAAGAGTTTTTGGTGATTCACTTATCTCGATAAAGATAAATCAGTCCATAATACATTTTGGCTTTAAGTCGAGCATCAGGATAACAATCAACCTTGACATGATTGAGTCTTCTAATTATGATAGGTAAATTTTTCTCATTGAATTCCTTTGGTGGCATTAGAGTTAATTGACGACGAAACTCTTTATCTTGCAATTCTATGGGTTCGTGTTGCCAATTTAACAAAGCTTCTTTTTCAGAAGCATAACAAAGCTCATTTTCCACTAATCTTTCTAAAATACAATCCCATCCTTTAGCCTGAAAAGCTGGTTTATCTTGCGAGTTGGAAGACTCTCACAAGAGCGTGAGAGATGAAAACAAACACACTCTGAATTTGAACCTCCCATGAATGAGGAGGGCTTTCTCTCTCACATTTCTGTAAAAACCCCAATTTATGATTTTCTGCGCTTTACAATAAGACCTAACCCTAAAAGAACAAGGCTACCCAAGATAGTTGAAGATTCGGGAACACTAACGGGAACAACTGGACCTTGTGCAGTACCTTCAGGAGCACCTCCACCAGAACCGATAGAAAAAGCTCTATAAGTAATATCTCCTGTAGGATTGTCAGAAGTGAGAGTGATTACATTAGTGAAAAGTTGAGAAGTGCTTAAAGGTGCAACAAAAGTCGTAACGGAGAAATTAGCAAAAGTTTCATCAAAATTCGTAGTATTAAATTGCAAACTAGGATTAATTGTTCCATCAACGGCAGTAACTCCTCCTAAATTAGTCAAAATTAAAGGCTGTCCTGGGGCAAGACCTTCATTGGCAGCAAGAGTTATATCGTAAGAAAAAACCCCGCTATCAATATTATTTAAGGAAAAAGTGAATGCTTGAACAGGTGTTGTAGCAACTAAAGTTCCAGCTAAAGCTATACCAGCAAGAGAAAACAGTTTGTATTGATTCATGGTATTGACAAATTAGTAGTTGAACAAAAGTGGGTTGAAATCGTAACAATAATGCAGGAGATGTTTGGTAAGGGCAAACGGCTGTTCGCCCTTAAAGAATTTCATAATTAGTAACTAGTAAAATCATCCACTGTGATATTCCCAGCGTTATAAAGAGAGACCAGTAAATCAGTGCCAGAATTACCATAGATTTCTGTGATGTAACTATTGGGTGTGATAGTGAGTTCGTTATTGAATATGTCCTCCACATTGCTACCAGTAAAGCTAGAAATTTCTAAGGCTAAGAGATCGCTGCCATCTTGATAGTCATAGATAATATTGCCCGTATCACCATTGGTGATGACAAAGATATCATCACCACCAAAACCACCCATTTGATCGCTACCAGCACCGCCATCAAGAATATCGTTCCCATTTCCGCCCATCAAAACATCATCTCCTGCACCACCTCTGAGGATGTTTTGACCAAATTCTCCTAAGAGGAAGTCTTTACCTTCACCACCAGTGAGTTCATCATTACCATTACCACCTTGGATGAAATCATCATCTTCACCACCGTCAATCACATCATCACCAGCACCCCCGTTAATGCGATCTTCACCTTTTCCACCATTTAGGCGGTCATTACCATCATTACCAGTGATATTGTCATCGCTGTCAGAACCAGTAACATTATCATCGGTGTCACCACCAATGATATCGGTAACAGTAATGGTGAAATTATCGGTTGTAGATTGTCCGAAGCTATCAGTAGCAGTCACAACAATATCAATAGGAGGTATTTGTTGTCCCATAATTGAGGAGGATTCTAGAATTCCGCTAAAGGTGCGAGTTTCTGGGTCAAAAGAGAGCCAGGAAGGTAGAGGAGAGCCATTAGCGCGAGTTGCACTGTAGGTTAGTTCATCTCCGTCAAGGTCGCTGAAGCTATTTTGGTCGATTGTGTAGCTGAAAGGAGTATCCGCCGATAAAGTTTGATTCGGAATTGGCTCATTGACTATCGGTGCATCATTAACTCGGATTTCAACATTGGTTTGACTGGTTTTGACCCCGTCGTTAGCTTCTACAGTTAGGTTCAATGGGGTTTCTGTTAGTGCTAGGTCATCAATGTCAGTAACCACAATTTCCCCATCGATGCCAATAGCAAAGGGTTCAAGGTCATCACCATCTAAATTATTACTATTCACAATAGAGTAGGAAACGCTGATGTCAACATCCCCACCGTTGCCATCATCCGCATCTAAATTCGCTACCACTGAACCTAGTTCGGCATCTCTAGAGATTAAGATAGTTGAATTGGGTACTTCAGAGAAAACAGGTGCTAGATCGCTTTCTACAGTTACTAAAATGCTTTCACTGATACTATTACCATTGCTATCTTCAACAGTGATATTAACGATTGCTTCTCCGATCTCTCCGTCTATCGGGGAAACGCTTAACAATGCTTCTTGTGGGTTAGTGCCAGCAGCAATTGAGATATTTTCACTGGGTAATAAAGTGGGATTATCGGAGGTGATGGTAATATTTAAGTCCTCGTAAGGGGTTTCAAAGTCAAACAGAGTAATGGGAAGATCGATGATTTTTTGCTCGTCAATTAAGTATAAATCTAGGATTCCTGCCAACTGAGGTTTAAGATTGACATCTCTGATTGCTTGTAGTGCTGTTTCGCTGGTATCTGCTAATGCTAAAATATCGGCTTCGGAAACATTACCTAAAGCAAAGTCATTGAGTGCATTTGCTTCTGCGCCATTAGCAACAAACTTCGCCTGGGTAATTTTGGTAAATAAATCCATGCCATCGGCAGATTCTTCACTGAGGAGTCGTTTCTTAGTTACTCCCGCAGTTAATACTTGTGCAGCCTGGTTAGCAATGTTATCAATGAGATCATTATCAATATCCAGAGTTACACCCTGTTGTTGTGCTTGGGTTTGTACTGTAGTTGCTGCGTTACGAATGACTCCTTCTAATTGAGTGGGGTCTTCTAAATCTTCGATATTGAAAGTATCCCCATCAACAAATTCTGCCAGTGATGAATAAGCTGTATTACTTAAGAGCAGGTTGACAGAAGAGTCTTGACTATCGATTGTGCCTCCTGCTGCACCAGCTAATAAGTTGAGAACTCCAGAAATAATTCCTTGTACGGTATTGACTCCTAAGAAGACATTTCGTGCTTCAGCATTGCCGTTAAGAGATTCATCAATATGATTGAAGTTGAGTAGATCGACATTAGAAGATATACCCAAGGCGGTACTAATACTTTCTGTTGCTTCAGTTAAAGTTTTACCATTGTCAATTAAACCTTGGATTAAGGAAGTTAGAGGGGTGATATTAGCGTTAGCTGGTGCGGACATAACTCCGATAACGGGTAAACCTGTTGCAGTTTCAATACCACCCATAGAGCGAATTACTGCATTAGATAGATCGAAGTCTTCGGCAACTTCTAGGACAAAAGAGCCATCAACCTTTGTAATTCCAGTAGGTTCATCTGAGTCTAATAATCCATCATTATTAAGGTCTAACCAGACTTCTGCATCATCAATATAACCGTTGAATAGTCTTCTAAATACATTTTTCACATTTTCAACAACTACCCTGGGTGCAGGAGGAGAAAATACTTTTTTAGCTGCACTTAGAGCTTTGTCCCTAGCAGAATTATAAATTTCTTCAACAATATCGTCCCAACTATGGATTAAACTTCCAGTATTAAAAGTAAGGTCATAAGAACCTACCTTTTTACCGAATACCTCAAACTCAATATCTTCTATACCACCTCGTAATCCGTTAGAATCTGCTTCCAAAAATAGTTCTGCTTCAAAATCTAAGCCTCCCAAACGTTGCTTGGTAAAGCCCAGGTCTATTTCTATGCCAGCAAGTTCTGCATCAAAACTACCTCTGACACTAAATCCATCTTTGGAGATGCCAAGACCGAAATTTGATTCAATACTACCCAACAAAGGAACATTAATATTGGCAAAGGAACTCAGGTTAATACCATTGTCATCGATACTAAAGGAGCTTCCGAGAATTTCTTGACCTAATAAAACTAGGTTGCTTGTACCCGAAGCATCAAACTTAGTAAAATCTAAACTCAAATCTACATCTTGTAAGGCGAGAAGATTACCAAATCCTAGTTGCTCGATATCAAGGTTGTATTTAATTCCGTTTTCAATACTGAAAGAGGCATCAGCAATTTCTTGACCGAGAATGCTTAAATCTACTTCTCCACCACCACTAAAAGTGATTATGTCAAGGAAAAAGTCATTGATATCAAGGGTAATCAATTCTCCTAAGTCTAGGTCTAACTCTTTAATATCTATTCTGGTGGGAGTAATTGAGAAATCTGTTTGAGCGATTTCTTGACCAAACATTTCTAAGCGTCCATCACCTCTAATGTAAGTTTCTGGTAAACTTGCTTTAAATTCGAGGTTTAAGGTGTCGTCTGAAGATCCACTTAAGGTAAGTAAAGGTTGATTTTCTAATTGGATCGCGATTTCGGGAATGGTTAAACTACCATTAAAACTAGTGTAATTAGCATTACTCTGTAACGATAATGCCGTACTTGCTCCGTAACCTGAAAATTCAGCATTGATGCCAAGTCCTCTATCTAAGGGAATTCCTGCGATTTCTGTTTCAAAGGGTACAAACTGAACGATAGGATCTAGCTTGCCATCTCCGTCACCATCGGTAGATACTATTTTGGCGTTAACAATTTTGTCTATGAAAGCAATTGTCTCATCGATAACTTGACTGTCAATTGCAGTGATAAAGGGTGATACTGGACCAGTAAATAGCTGAGTCAAGCCTACAGGCTCGTAGATAGTAAAGCTTCCTGCAATATCGGTGGGATTATCAATATCAACTTTCAGGGCAAGATTGACATCAATTGTACCCCAACGAAAATCAGTGATAAAACCAATATTATCGGGTCTGGGAACGGGAGTGGGAACGGGCGCACCTGCTGCTATGGGTAGTGGAACTATTTGGATAGCACCACCCAATTCCATGGCAAAGGTACGAACTTCTGTATCGGGAATTCCAAAAACATTCTCCCAAGTTTCCCCAGCCTTTAGACTATAGAAACCTGTAAACGTGGGTGCTAGAGTAATAGCGTTGATGCCAAGGGTTAAACCACCATCTAATCGTAATAAGGGTTCATTATCTTGGAAAGGATCGTAGCCTTCGAGAGTAACTCCACCTCCTACAGTGAAACCGTAATCTTGAGCGACAAAATCGGCATCTACTCCTAAATTGATTTCTTTTAAGGTTAATTTCAAATCACCGATAAATTTAGGTTCGGTAGAAATATGACCGCCAAGAGGAATTAAAGGAATGTCAAGGAGTGCTTTTCCAGTTAGACTCAAACCACTTTCAGGGGATACTCCTACATGGGCAGCTAATGCTTCTATTCCTAGATACTTATTGATGAACTGACTGACTGTCCCGTCCTCAGACTGAGTAAAGTCTATTTGACCGAGCAAGTTAACCCCCTTGACCATGGTTAATTCTCCAATGGTTTCGAGGTTTCTAACTTCAGTTTTATCGGTCATAAATAATTCTACTTGATTGATTTTGATGCCATCAAAAATATCTAGTCCTAAGAAATCAAAATCAAGTTCTGGTAATTCAAACCCAAAACTAGTCTTTTCTTCTGAGAAGGTAAACGATAATTTATTACCATTAAATGCAGAACTTAAATAAATTTCAGGAACGCCATTTTCATTGAAAATACCGAATTCTTGGGTACTATCAATGACAAGTTGCTCGCTACCAAAGATCAGAGTTGCAAAGCTATCAATGATGTCTTCAACTGCTTGTATTGAACCGCCAAAACTAAATATTTTACCAAAATCAATAATCAGAGTGTCTTGATAAGTTAATAATATTCCTTCGTTAGAAAGATTCAAACCTACAGTACCAATTTCAGCCAATTGATTCTTGATATTTTCAGGAATATTAATGCCAAGTGAATCGATAAAAGAGGTGAGAAAAGTAGCCGAATCTATTTCGGTAATTGATAATTCAAAGGTAGTTTCTTCTTCTTCTTTACCAATAGTTAGACTGGGATTACTTACAGCTAATGTTGGCAAATCTACACTAAATCCCAACGCACTAGCAATACTTTCTAAAACTTCATCTACTCTGAGTGTGTCCTGATAATTAAGAGTAAATGAATCATCAGTTAAGATTAACTGTAAATCTCCTGCGATCGCATTAATAAATTGATTTACAAACTCAGGTAAACTCAGGGAACTAAATAAATTAACAATAGTTTCTTGAGAAATTTTATTAATATCTAATTCATAATCGACAATTTCGTTTTGATTGTTAGTTTCAAGAGCAACATCAAATCCTTCAATATTGAAAGCAAATTCATCGGGTAAAGCAATTATTCCTGTTTGATTAATCAATACTTTAACTAAAGCTAAAACATCAATTGTTCCGTCGTAACTTAGTTCGTATTTATTATTAGATTGTTGATTGTAGGTTAAGAGATTATCATCTATAGCAAATTCTAGAGCTAGATCGGTTTCACTTGTTTCTAGATTATTATCTATGTCTAAATCTAAGCCATTAAATCCTAATACTGTATCTACAACTCCGACTTCACTACCATCAATAGTATCGACTATTCCTCCTATCAATTTATAACCGAAGGAATTAGTATCGGTAATACCAAACATCGCAGCTAAATCCAAACCGCCATCGGTATTACTAACTGCTCCAATGCTAATATCAGTATTTTCTTGAGTTTCAGTTTTAATGTAATTGATCGCAAAACCTTCAACATTTAGGGCAAATTCATCGGGTAAATTAATTAATCCTGTTTCATTACCCAACACTCTAAGGATTGCTAAAACATCAACCGTTCCTTCATAACTGATGTTGTAACCATCATTTTTTTGTAAATAGGTAAACTCATTATCATCGATAGTTAAGTTTAGATTTACATCGCTGCCATCGAGTATTTGTAAATCTAAGCCGTTAAATCCTAATACTGTATCGATAATTCCGACTTCACTACCATCAATGGTATCTACTATGCCACCAATAAATTTGTAACCGAAGGAATTGGTATCTGTGATGCCAAACATGGCAGCTAAATCTAATCCTTCGTTATTGTTACTAATTGCTCCAATCTTAAGGCTAAATTCTTCTTGGTCGTTGTCATTATTTTCTAAGAATTTGACATTAAAACCTTCAACATTAAGAGCAAAATCATCCGGTAGATTAATAAGATTTGAGCGTTCGGCAAATAGTTTGAAAATTGCTACAACATCTATTGTTCCGTCATAACCAACTTCATAACCATTATCTGATTGATTCCAGACAAACTGATTATCACCAATATCTAAATTGAATGCTATTTCTTGACTGTTGTTAATAACATCTTGAACGCTGTTATAGGAAATTCCATTTATTTCTAAAGCAGTGTCAACAACTCCAACTTCACTACCATCAATCGTATCGACAATTGCTGCTATTAATTCATAACTAAAGGCATTAGGATCGTTTAAACCAAACATGGCAGCTAGGTCTAATCCCTCGCTGGTATTGCTCAAGCTGCCTACATTTATATCTAAAGTTTTGTTGGTATCGTTTTGGTCGTATTTGATACTAAAGCCATCAACATTAAGTATAAACTCATCAGGAACATCAATTAAATTAGTTTCTTGTCCAGCAAATCTGATTAAAGCAAAGACATCGATTGTGCCGTCATAACTGAGTTCAAAACTACTACGACTTTGCTCCCAAACAAATTCGTTTCTTCCTGTATCGATATTTAAAGCAATACTTCCCTCTCCCGTTTCTTTGTCTTGTTCAAAGGCAAAGTTTGCGCCGTTAAGATTAATAATTGGTTCGGTTATTTCTTCTCCCGTACCTGCAATAGTATTAACAATTGCCATCACCAAACGATAATCAAAGGAATTAGTATCCGTAATCCCAAACATGGCAGCTAGGTCGATACCAGAGTCACCGTTACTTACTTCACCAAAGGAAACATCGATCTTTTCTGCTGTTTCTGACTCGGTAAAACTAATATCGAAAGTATCGACATTGAGGGCAAAGGTTTCGGGTAAATCGAAGATGCCACTACTATTAGCTAAGACTCTTACTAGTGCTAAAGCATCAGTCGTACCACCGTAACTGAGTTGCCAACCGTCAGGATTTTGATTCCAACTTAATTGATTTTCATCAAGATTGAGGTTAAAAGCAATGTTTCTAGCCGTTTCATCGATCTCTGTAGTTTCGGGATCGTCGTAATCATTGGTAATAATCAAATCCAATCCATTGAAGTCGATTTCAGTATCGCTGACCCCAATTTCATTACCGTCAATGCTATCAACAAAGCCCTCGATTAATTGATAACCAACTGAGTCTGTATCGGTCAAACCCAGCATTTTAGCTAAGTCTAATCCCGATTCGCTATTGCCAATGCTGCCAACACTAAGTTCTAAGATATTTTGGAATTCTAATTCGGTATAGCTAGTACTAAAGCCGTTAATATTGAAAGCATATTCTTCTGGCAGAGTATTAGGTGCAATTCCATTAATAAATCCTCTAGTTAAAGCCAAAAGATCAACCGTGCCATCGTAGCTTACCAACCAACCTTCAGGATTTTGACTCCAGATAAAGTTATTATCATCTATACCAATATTAAAATCAATATTCTTAGAACTGGCTGGAGTTTCAGTATTAATAGTGTAAATTTCTTCCATGCTGAAATCTAAACTATTAATATTTAATGTTGTGTCATTAACGCCAACTTCACTACCATCAACAGTATCAACTAATCCTGCTATTAACTGATAACCAAACGATGAGCTATCTGTTAAACCAAATAATTTAGCTAAGTCTAATCCCGATTCACCATTTCTAATTGCACCTATGCCAAAGTCAAAAGTCTCAGTAATTTCCTTAGCAGCGTTATCTTGAAGAAAACTAGGAAGGTCGGGATTTAAAAGAGTTTCTGATTGAGAATATTTAATATTGAAGCCATCTACATTAAAAGAGAAATCTTGAGGAATAGTAAATAGATTAGTCGAATTAACTAAACCTCTGAGCATTGCTAAAGTATCTATTGTGCCATCGTAACTAATTTCATAGCTATTAGGACTTTGCTTCCAGATGAAATCATTGTCATCTATTCCTATATTGAGACTGTAATCGGTTTCGTTTTCATTTTGCAGACTTAAAATATCGAATCTGCGATTCATCTCAAAACTGAGATCGTTTAGGTCTAAAGTAGTATCGGTAACTCCTACCTCTGTGCCATCAATAGTATCGACAATTCCCCCGATTATCTGATACATAAAGGAATCAGACTGGATGCCAAACATAGCAGCTAAATCCAAACCATCATCAGTGTTGCTAAGTTGTCCGACACTCAAACTTAAGCTTTGTGATTCGTTGATGCCAAATTCTTCAGTAAAACTAACTGCAAAATCTTCTACTGCTAAAGAAACTTCTGGGGGTAAGTTGACTAAATCGGTCGAGTTTAGTAAATCTCTAATCAAAGCTATGATATCAACCGTGCCATCATAACCAAAGTTGTAGTTATTGTAGGAATTATCTCCCGAAAATCCTCTACCTATGTTGAACTTGGCATCGTTAATACCAAGACTAAAGGTAAGATTGTCTTCACTTTCATTTAAAACCGTATTGGGATTGTCTAAGATCGAATCGACAGTTAAACCAACTCCTGTAAATGGTGAAGTGGTTTGAGTTGCCTCACTGTTGGTAGTTGTTGCTCCGCCATTTAGTAAAGAATTACCTAATCCCGTACTATCTATAACCCCTAAGACACTTCTAATTGTTTCGGCGATAAAAGGAGAATTTTCTAAGCCTAATAATTCTTCTAATCCAAGTCCTGTTTCGCTATCGCTCAGGCGATCAAATATTTCCGTTAGAGTAGTAGCATTATCTATATTTAAAATTTCTGCTAGGGTAGAAGTGCTTTCTTGAATACCAAACTCTTCGTTGGCAAGCTGACCGATTCCTACTGCTAAATCGATGTTTTCAGCTTGTTTTTGGAAACCTAAATTAAATCCATTAACTTGGTTAAGATTTACAGTTAAATCTGGCAATAAATTATACAAACCATCATTAACTAAGACCCTAACAATTGATAAAAATTCTTCTAGACTGTTAAAATTACCGTCTAATAAATCGTTGTAGTTAGCTCTATCTTTGAAAGAGTCGGGGGTTAAAATACCATCATCAAAGAAAAATTCCTCGATTTCACTAACAGTTTTGACTTGATTATTACTATCTTTAATTAAAATAATATTGCTTAATTGGGAATAGCTATAATCTTCGGTAGTGTCAGCCAAAACCAGAGTATCATTACCACTACCACCAAGAATAGTATCGTTGCCTGTAGTAACTTCTAAACCTTCGCTAACGTCAATTTGATCGTTGCCATCACCAGCATTAATTTCATTACTGTTACTATCGCCGATAATAATATCGTTGCCACTACCGCTAATGAATACCTCAATATCTAAAATTTGCTCTAGATTAGAATTACTAGCAAAAGTAATTCGTTCTCGGTTCAAATCTATTTTGAGATTATCAGTTTCACTACTCAAATCTAAAGTATCTCTACCTTCACCACCGTCAAAGTAATCTACTCCTGTACCACCGATTAGTAGGTCATCGCCTGTACCACCGATTAGAGTGTCATCACCTGCTCCACCAACCAGAGTATCATTGTTAATTGTCGAATTTTCTGCTGTATCTTCGACCTCAGAAGTAGCATTCTCATCGCCGAAAAGATAATCATTACCTTCGTTACCTTCAAGACTGTCGCTTCCGCTACCACCTTCAAGAGTATCATCACCTATATTACCAATTAAAGTATCGCGATCGCTTCCACCAGCAAGATAATCATTACCTTCATTACCTTCAATGCTGTCATCATTGTCACCCCCAGCAACTAGGTCATCCCCTAGATTACCGAAGAGAGTATCATTTCCGCTCCCGCCTTCAATATTATCGTTGCCCGCTTCACCTTCGATATAATCTAAACCATCACCACCATAAATATTGTCGTTGCCTTCTCCGCCAAATATACTATCATTCCCACTACCACCATATACAATATCGCTAGCACCATAACCATAGATAGTATCATCTCCAGCACCACCGTCTAAGGTATCGGAGAATCCTTCGGCTTCAGGATCGTCACCAGAGATCAGGTCATCACCTTCACCACCTAAAATTACATCTGCTTCAGAATTACCTTCAATGGTATCGTTGCCCTGACTACCAGAAAGAATATCTTTCCCTTCATTACCAGAAATGAGGTCGTTTCCTTCGCCACCAGCTAGAGTATCATCCCCTAAATTCCCTTCAATAGTATCATTACCCTCTTCACCAGAAAGGAGGTCGTTTCCTTCATTACCAGAAATGAGGTCGTCTTCTTCGCCACCAGCTAGAGTATCATCACCTTCACCACCAGCTAGAGTATCGTTCCCCTCATCCCCAGAAATCACATCATTTCCCGAATTACCTTCTAGAGAATCATTGCCATGACCACCAGAAATTGTGTCATGATCGTTTCCACCATATATGACATCATCTCCCGAATCTCCTGAAACAATGTCATTAAAGTTATTACCGTAAATTGTGTCATTACCTTCGCCACCAGCAATGGTATCATTTCCTTCGTTACCTTCTAGAGAATCATTTCCATCTTCGCCTAATATCTTGTCATTACCATTATCACCACGAACAAAATCATTGCCACTACCAGCGATTATCAAATCATCATCGTTATTACCGTAAATTGTGTCATTACCGCTTTCACCGAACAAAGAATCGTTGCCGTTATCACCGTGTAACTCATCATCATCGTTACCGCCGAATAAAGAATCATTATCATCACCGCCGTGTAAGCGATCTCGACCATCACCGCCTAGGATGGTGTCATTACCCCCTAAACCATAAACCGTATCATTACCACCTTCAGCATCAAAATCATCGGGATCGTCGAAGTCATTACCAAGCTCTTCAAAGTCGTCACCGTCTGAGCCTGAGCTAAACAAACCTGTAATAAAGTCTCCGACGGCTGAAAATGCGTCTCCGATTGCTGAAAATGCGTTTCCTACAGCATCAAATACCGCTCCTATTGCTTCGTTGACAGCTTCAAATACTTCTAGTACAGGGTCTAAAATCTCAGCAATCATTTCTGGAATAGTCTTATCTAGTTGAACTTCGATTTCATATTCAACATCCCAGAAGACAAAAGCAAAGCGATAATTGGAAGTTGTTTCGGTATTAGTAAGTTCAACATTAACTCCAATTTTGATATCTCCTACAATGGGTAAGGACATATCTACGCCCCAGAACGTATCGATATTTAAAGCTTCATCTTGATATTCTGCATCAACAGAAGCTAAAGTCGTACCTAGTACCTCTAATTTTCCTTCTGCATCAAATTCTGAAGAATTAAAGTCAATATAAAGTTTAGGAATTTGGATACTTGCTATATCACCGAATCCTAAGACTATATCTTGAGCATTGAATATGTCATCTGCATATTCAATATCAATATTGGACATAGTTTGTCCTAGTATTTCAAATTCTGCATTGGCTTTAAACGCGGGTTCATTAGTTTCTAAACCAGTAAGCGATAATTCCTCGACTTCAAAACTAGCAATTCCCAAATCTAAGTTAACATCTTCAATTATGATTCCATCTGGGTTAATCTCCATCGCAGCACTAGCCACTTCCTGACCTAACAAGACTAACGAACCTTCGGCAGAAGCTTCTAATTTTTCAAAATCAAGGGTTAAATTGACATCTTGGAAGGCTAAAATATCGCCAAAACCTAATTGATTGACATTTAGCTCGAAGTTGCTACCGTTTTCGATGGCAAAACTAACATTGGCTAAGGATTGATTAAATAAAGTTAAATTTGCTGCGCCCGAACCACTATAAGTTTCAAAGTTGAGGTAGAAGTTATCAACATCCAGAGTAATAACATTAAATAAGTTAATATCAAAATCTTGAATATTAATTTCTTCTGTACCAATGGAAAATGCAGCATTAGCTACTTGAGTTCCTAATATTGATAAACTACCATCGCCTCTAAGATAGATTTCTTCGGTAGAAATTTTAAACTCTAAATCTAAACTATTGTTATCTAAGTTTGGATCGTCTAAAGTTTGGTCTGTATTATCACCATTAGGGTCGTAACCTCCCAAAGTAATAACATTAAAATCACCGATATCAAAACTGATTTCGGGAATTTCTAAACTACCTTCAAAACTCGTATAGTCAGGAGAGGCTTCCAGATACAATCTTGCAGCAGCACCGAATGCTGTAATTTCTGCATTGATTTCAAAACCTTCTTCAATAACATTGCCCGCAATTTCTGTTTCAAAGGGAACATACTTAATTAAAGGATCTAGCTTTCCATTTCCATCACTATCAAAAGAGGCAACTTCTAGATCGATAATTGAATCGAGCAATTCCAATCCATCGGTAACAATACCTAAATCCGAACCCAAGAAAGGCGAAGCGGGTACTGTCCATAGTTCGACTAAAGATACGGATTCATTTAAAGTAAGAAGTACGGCATTTTGTAGGGGGTTTGTTGGATTATAGCTAAAAGCAAAATCAATATTTATTGCACCCCATTTTAAATCGGCTAAAAATCCTATAGTGGAAGAAGGAGGAGTATAGACTGTTTCTAGTTGGAAAGCTAAATTTCTAATTTCTGTATCGGGAATACCAAAAGGATTTATCCAAGCATTTTCAGGTCTAAGAGCAAAAGAAGCTACTGAAGATTGAGTATCTAAGGCTAAAGCACCCGCTAAAGACAAAGTTGGTTCGTTTTCTTGAAAAGGATCGTATCCTGATAAAGCCAAAATTGCTTCTAGTTTAAATCCAGGTGATAAATCTGAACCTATCAGAAAACCCAGGACTGCTTCATTTAAAACTAAATTTAAGTCGCCTGATGATAACAGGGAAATATTACCATCAACTTTTCCTTTAAAACTAACTCCTTCCTCAGAGCCAATTCCAAGATGAACGTCTAAGTTATCTATGCCTAATTCATCGTTAATGTATTGGATAACTTCAGATTGAGTATCAGTGAAATCTAGTTGACCGATTAAATTAATCCCTTTTATCAGGTCTATACTTCCTAAATCTTCGTAAATAATAGTTTCATCGGCTTCAGCTATTAATAGCTCGACATTATAGAGCTTGAAGTCTTCTAGAATAGGAGTTCCTGCTGCGATAGTAGCAAAATCAAGCTCGCCTATTTCATACCCAATAGTAGTATTGCGATCGCTATAATCTAGGCTGATTTCTTTACCATTTAAGGTAGAATCTAAACTCAGAACAGTTTTGTTATTTTCTTCAGTTATGCCAAACTGCGACTGAGAAAAGGTTAATTCTTCTGTACCTAAAAATCTGGTGACAATTTCATCTATAATATCTTCGACAAAAGGAATGCCACCATCTCCGCTAAGGATATTGCCTACATCAATAGTAATATCATCTTGATAGGATAAAATAACGCCTTCATTAGATAACGCTAAAGCGACATTACCAATACTACTAAGTTGATCTTGGGTTTCAGTTGATAGGCTTACTCCGACAATATCGGCTAAGAAATTAATTATTTCACCAGGATTTATTGATTCAATTTCTACTTCATAGATGCGTTCTTCTAGCTCATTTTTAGTTATTAAGATATTGGCATTACTAACAGATAGTGGTTCTAGTTGTGCATCTAAGCCCAAACCTGAGAGGATACTAGTAATAATACCACTAATATCTAATGTTCCTTGATAGTTAAAACCAATAGCATTTGAACCTATATTAAACTCAATATCTGCTGCGATCGCTTCAACAAAACGATTAATAAAATCTGGAGTATTTAAAGATTGAAATAGATTAGTAATACTATCTTTAGGTACATTTACCGTTAAGTCATATTCTTCGATTTTGTTAGTTATTTCATCTTTAGTTAAATCAACTTCAAACCCATTAACATCGAAAGATAAATTATCAGGTAAATCTATAATTCCTGTCTGGTCAACCAATACCTTGAGTAAAGCCAAGACATCAACTACACCATCATAAGTGACTTTAGTTGTTGTAGATTCTTGACTATAGACGAACTGATTTTCATCTATATCAAGAATTAAATCTAGACTACTGGTAGTTTCATCTATATCTATTGTTTCTGGATCATCGGAAGTTTCAATAGTTTGATACTCTAAACCATTGAGAGCTAAAACTGTATCTATTTCGCCCTCAATATTATCAACATTTCCGTCAATAGTATCTACTAATCCGCCAATTAATTTATAGAGAAAAGTATTGCTATCTGCTGCTGTTAAGCCAAAGAAATAAGCTAAGTTTAATCCATCTTCTCCATTACTTACTGCACCTATTTTTAGGTTAGTAGTTGTAGTAAATTCTTCTGTAATTGAACTAAAATCAAAGCCGTTGACATTGAGACTAAATTCTTCGGGAAGAGAGACAATTCCTGTGGAGTTAGCTAGTACTCTCAGGATTGCTAAAACATCTACGCTGCCGTCGTAAGATAATTGATATCCGCTACTGTCGGTATTGTAAGTAAATTGGTTTTCATCAATGTCAATGTTTAAGCCTAATGATTTAGCGGTTTCATCTTCTGGTGTATCGGGATTATCGGAGATTGTTTCACTGCTGTAGGTTAAGCCGTTGATGTTTAAACTAGTACCACCAGCATCCGCATCAATCGTGGATACTATCGCTTCGATTAACTGATAGTC
>JAAUYH010055167.1_pt1 | contig 20717 bp, 23 predicted proteins | sample 7278061 | NCBI WGS metagenome assembly JAAUYH01 (sample SAMN14350203, study PRJNA611818) | marine sediment metagenome | isolation source: surface marine sediment (0.6m) | place: French Polynesia: Moorea | collected 2018-08 | reverse complement strand
TACTCGTTATCTTGTTGAATTCCCACAAACGTTAGCTATTGCCTTCGAGGTTTTTCTCGCTTACTCTTACTGCGTCTTCAAATGCTTTTCGCGGTGTCTTAGGGCATATTGTAGAATTCTGAACGTATGCAAGTGTCTACCTTGCTTCTTCCATGCTGAAATGTTTGATTTACGCTCCACTTTATCCCGCGGCTACATGCCATGCTCAGTTGCGTTTTGGCATTTTTACAACGTTACCTAAATTTCTGATTAGATATCAATGTGTCAATTCATTAATTTCGAATAAATTTTGGGGGGTTCAGACTTTTGTTCCACCGCCGTACAGTACGGTTCCGTACTCTGTCATATGTTAAAACATTTCCTGCACTAAGTAGATACACTTGGGCTAGCCAATTGAATTATCAGACAAATTTTCTTCAAATTTAAACGATTCTATGACTATCAGTATTTGACGGGGCCATTCTTACTGTTCTGAAGAAGAGCAACTCGGTTCTCCATTGAAGCAACCAAATTTTGCGAGGAGTCAGGTAATGAGTTCTACATAGTTGGTAAAATAGGAAACAACTGCATGGATTGCTCGGAGGCACATTTCTCTTACGTAGATGCAACTTCATTAGACCCCATACGTTTTGAATCAGATTGAGGTCTGGGCTTTGTGCCAGCCATTTCATTCTCGTTACCTCTTCGCTAGACAGACTTAAACGTTGACGCAACATACTTTTGCGAATACCTCTGACCTCTTAAACTTCTTATGTACAGTCAATTTTTAGGAAACAATGAAAAGCATGATTGCCTATTGAACATGACTTCGGAGGATTCTTTGCTCCCGATCTTTGTATGTCAGAGCTTACTGAATTTGTGCAAATATATTCTTTTTCGAAAGAAACGGTTCTTGTATTGCGATGTAGCATTGGATATCCACCTTCTTCAAATATATTCTGCCCGTGCTAGCGCTCATTTTCATTTCAGTGTACGAACTAAAACGTGCAACAGTGGCATACAACGGTTCGAAGCAATTCTGTGCGACTTATTTTTTAGACATACATAGACTCCTTTTGTACAGTTCTTCCTTCCGGCCCATTTTCCTTAACGACTGCAGTAGATAATCGTTTTTTCTGTTCTCTTTTAATAATATTCGACACTGTGTATGGCTTAAGCTTGTAACACTCAGCAATTCGTTTCTTGCGTACAAGTAAACATGACATGTCGTGTATAGCCTTATAAATGTTTGTGTTAAAAGTTTTGAATCACTTAGCCTTGATTATGATACCTTGCGTAATAGGATCATTTCGGACAGGTGTTGTTTTTCAAATTAAATTTACTATGTATACTATTTGATTCATTTTCCCTACTCTCCGATGTCGAAAATGTTATAACATTATGGCAGGGTACTCTACAGTGAGCCACTGACGCTTAGATACGGAGAACTTCGATACTCAGAGAAATTGAAGTTCTGGAATTCAATTGTCCCAAATATCTGTGCAAGCAGAGAGATGATTTTCACGTAAACCAACGGCAATCGCACGATCACATGTACTATCTCCGTTCCAAAAACATTTTCGCATTGCTAATTATGGATAATTCGCATCTGCCGAGGTTTTTATCCAATAATATTGAATAAATAGGAAAACTTACATTTTCGAATTACCGGTAATGAAGAATTCGACGATCTCTTTGGAACGGAGGTAGTAGCTGAAAACCAACAGAGAGATGCAATTTAAATGGGAATTTAACTACTGTTAATAGGCAAGAGAACTTCGGAAAGAGTTTAGTATTGAAATTGTTACAAATCAGGCTGTAATAACAGTGCATCAATCTGATTCCGAATCATAATAAATTGACGTAAGCCATTGTTCAATTTGACTTCTAACAAGCTTCTACTCCGCTGTAGAATAAAATTGTCTGTCAGTAACAGTTTTGTAAGTAGAGTTTACTCTAGTACATGAGATTCATGATTAGCTTTTGATTTTCGAGGTAGTTGCTCCTGATTGGTAGTAGTAGCTAGTTATTTTACTCGCTGAGTTTGAGATTAAAAAGAATCCTGCAAAGTCGGGAGACAGCGGGTTATCCTGAGACGAAACAGCTTCCCGTACTCCCCTAAACCTACCCATAGCATTTGTACCCTCAGCAGGGAATTCCAGTTGACGGATAGGAAGACGCCAAGAAGTTCTTCTATGTGTACTAGAACGTGTTGATGAAGGGAAAGACTGATGAAGAGAGAGAGAGCAGAACGGTTGGTAGCACACCTGAACGCCGTGGCGTTCGAATACTACTTCGACCACTTCACGGACGAGAACGCTCCAACAGAAACCAAATCGCTCCAAAAGGTCAAGACGGCCCAATTGGAGAAGTTCTAGTCAACGAAGACGGAATTGGAGACGATGAAAGAAGCGGTGAACCTGACTTGACAGGGTAAAGATGTCAAGGAGGCCTTTCTGAGAGCTCTACATGGAAGCTAACTTCAACGAAGGAACAAAGCACAGGATGAGAATAGAAGCAATCCAGTCGGATAAAAGTTTGTTACACTTTGTGTTGCTGAGGAAGGCAAATATGTTTCATGAAATCAAAGAGACATGCCAGGAGTATCCTGAACATCGGAAAGTGTACTCCTTGCCCAAAAAGTTTACTAGAAACTCTTCCGGTATACTGGATATCGGAACGCAGAATAAGCAGCAGTGAACAGATGAGCAAGCTTTGGACAAAATCGACATGCTGTCCAAAAAGTTTGAAGATTTAGCCTTACTATTACGAAGAGCAAGCTGAAACTGAGTCTCCTGGATGTGATTTGCCACAAGTGCAAGAATCTAGGCATTACGCAATACGGTGCCAGATGCAAACCGAAGCTGTAAAGTCCTGCAGTTATTGTGGAAGTTAAGGTCATTCGGAAGCATCATGCTACAGGGAGCAAGTAGACGAGGCGAGGGCAAGAGCACAAAACTAGAATCCGCAGAATGTAAAGATATCGAAGAAGGAAGTCGTGCCAACAGTTGAACAGAAAGAGAAACCAGTCATGTATGTCCAAGAAAAGTAAGCGAACAGGAAGATGACAAGGAGCTGATGAAACGTTTTGCAACCGGAGAAACGGTACAGAAACAAGTTTAGGTGAACGATCTGAATGCTACAATTTCTTACATAGCCTAGCAAGAGCACCAGCAGGAATAAAGTTCTGGCAGATTGCGAATGGAGATTTGGAAGAAGTTAGGAAAGAGCTCCAGAAAAATATTGCCAAGAAGGTTACTAGGTCATCAGTCAATCTCACAAGTGAAGTGAATCAGAATAAATTTCCCGAATCGTTATCAGGTTATCAAATTAGCAGTATACTCCGAACCTGTATTTGGGCTTCTTGACTCGGGAGCCGTACCAAATGCTGTGTCACATACGCTAGCTGATAAGTTAAGATTGCAGTTGTCTCGGACGAAGAGGCGTATGGTTATTGCAGATGGCTCTACTGGAGATAGTGCTGGCAAACTTCTAGATATTCCAATTAGTTTAGGAGATATCGTTATTCGCCTCGATTTCACGGTTATCAAGTAGCTACCCTACGACCTTATCATCGAATCTCCAACGTAAGTTGAGATGTTCATCTGCATTGATGTGCATCATCAAACAGTTAAGACAGAGACTTTGTATCTTGTGTATCAACCAGAAATGTCCGAAGACACCGAAGATGAGTTTACTACAGACACTCAGAGGGACATTGGCGAAGATTCAGACGAAGATGAGTACAGTGCATTAGTATTAATGTTGAGTAATGTGAGCGAGTCACCAGCCGACGAAAAAGATGTTGATCCAGTTGCAGATAAGGTTGCACACATTTCAGAAGAATATGGAGCAGAGTTGAGGCACTTATTCCAGGGCTACACAGATGTGATCGCGTATTCGTTTGACGATGTTCGATCATCAAAGTGTAAGACCACGCACAGGTTTGAGCTTATATCGAATGAGCCGATATTTCAAAATTTGAGACGATTGCCTCCAAAGTTCAAGGACATTATGAAGAACGAAGTAGACCGTATGTTCAACGCAAGTATCATTACTCTGGTCGAATCGTCTTGTACGTCGCCCATTGTCCTGTTCACTAAGAAAGACGAAAGCCCAAGGTTCTGCATCCATATCCGGAAGTTGAACGCTGTGATTAAGCTCGACAGATGGGCACTGCTACTGATAGATGAGATATTTGATGAAGTGAAAGGGAGGATTGTCTTCTCGAAACTTGACCTCTTTCAAGGGTATTGGCAAATCAAGATACATGAATCTTGCAAAGCGATGACGACATTCAACTGCAGATATGGGACGTTCCAGTTTGAAGTGATGCCGTTAGGTTTGAGTAAATTCAGGAGCAACGTTCGAGAGGATGATGGACAAAAGTGTTAGTGAACGCGAGCAATGCGAAGCGCTATGTTGACGAAGTTGTGGTCCATTCAGCATCTATGGACGAACATATCAAGCATTTAGAGAACCTAATGTCACAGTTACGCGAACATGGACTTCGAGTTATGTTGAGTTAGTGTTTCTTCATGCAGCCGAGAGTAGAGTTACTGGGCCATATCATAGGCGAATGCGGTGTAGACACTGATGAAAATAAGGTACAGCAGATTAAGGAAGCAGAACCATCACGCGACGCGAAAGAGTTTGGATCATTTCTAGATCTCACCTCATAATACAGAAGATTCATCAAAGGATTCGCGAAGATACTAAGCCCTTTGTCGGAGAAAACTTCAGAGAAGGTTGAATTCGAATGGACAGAGGAAATATAGTAAGAATTCGACAAATTGAAGAAGGCACTTACTTCGGGACCTGTTCTTGCATACCTCGATTTTGCGGAACCGTTCATTGTAGCGACTGGCGCATCGATTAGGGCAATTGGAGCAGTATTGTTAAGGAAGGATGATAGCGGAAGGGAGAATCTCATACATTGCAAAACTCACGGATGGAACAACGCCGAAAGAAATCATTCAACAGTCGAACGAGAGGGGTTAAGAAAAGTCTTTGCGCTCGAGAAGTTTCGGCATTACTTTTTGAGTCAGCGGTTCAAGCTGTTCAGGGATCAAGAAGCGTTGAAGTATGTGATTACCACGAGATCCATGGAAGAATAGGAAGATGGATGAGTCTGTTTGCGGAATACGACTTCGAAGTGAGGCATCGACACAGACCTAGGAACGAAAACGATGATTACTTATCGCGGTCTTCTACAGCAACAGATTTGGTCTTGAGTACAGGCTTAGAAGACAACTTAAAGACGGTTGTTGAGTAGTTAACTACCGGAACGGTTACCGCGGAATGACCGAAGTTCGCGAAGGCAATAAAGGTGCGTGCAAAGAATTACATCATGCAAGATGGACAACTGTATCGACGAATCAAAAAAGAGCTCCGTTTCATACCAGCTGAAAAAGAACGGATCATGATTATGGAAGGCATTCATGACGAAATCGGAAACTGGAACTTCGCAACGACGAAAAAGATTGTTTCAGGCAGATTTTGGTGGGCGAAGATACGACCAGGTACCGCGCAGTTCGAGAGGAGTTGTAATCCTTGCCAGAAGGCAAACACTACAGAGCAGAGCACCACGTTTGGAAAAATACCAGTCAGCGGTTTTTTCCATTCATGGACCATCTACTTCGCGGGTCCTTCGAAAGAAACTGAAGCTGAAAACAAGTACTTGTAGTTGGCTGTGGAACAATTGTCTTGCTGGACGGTCGCTAGCGCAATCAGCGCGGAGTTGCTCAACAGTGCCGGGGCCATCTCATTTCTAGAAGAACATATCTGCTGGTTGTATGGAAACCCGGTACACATCGTCAGTGATAGCGACAGAAAATTTGACAACGATGCAATGAGAGATTTCGCATGGTCAGCAGCGATTCAATGGAAGGTTACTCTCGCATACAACTACTGAGGAAATGCGAAAGTGGAAAGAATGGGAGACAATCTGATGAGAGCGTTTCAGAAGGTAGTAGCGAGTAAGATGGATGGAAATTGGGATAGATGCATAGAGCAGATACTTGGAGATTACAGGAGACCAACAGGCATAGACGGAAAATCCGCGTTCGAAAACTATTCGGAATCAAACTCAGGTTTTCGTTCGAGCCACCATACTACGGACCCATCACAATCGGCGGTGAGCTCGTACATGGATTCCAGGTAGCCTTAGTGAAGACTTTGAGAGCCTCACGTGTAGTTCCGTACACCTCCACCAAATGCCCGAACAAGAATGAATTTGAAGAAATGGTACTGGTGAGACGAGGCAGGAAGATGCCCGGTTCGAAATTATTATTGCTTGTCTGGTACGGATCCTTCATTGTTAAGGCCGAGGATCAAGCGAGGTACACGATGCGTACCGTTGACCGCAGGAGATTCCTGACGCCCAGTTTATGCTCGCAGATTGAGATCATATGTGGAGCGCCAATACGGTCCAGACATTGCTATGTGCTGTTGGTTCCTCGAGTTCGGGTTACATGACACGGAATAACACCACGAGAAACAGCGCTGAGTTTCAAATCGCTTGCGGCATATAAGCGAGAAAAAACAAAAACATAGCATAGAACCAGTAGAAAATACCGGATGGACTAAGCCCTTGAAGCATCATTCAACACAGTCAAGCAGATTGCACAATATGAGTTACAAGAGCACCAAAGTGTAGAAAATTGAAGCGCTTATGAACCAGGCATCATCATCAGACCATGTACAAAGTGACGGCAACATGAGTACGTGGTGACAGAATAAAGGCCAAGCAAGCCACCTAGGAAACCTCGGAATGATTGAAAGTGGCACGGAGTGTGCGAAATGTACAGGATCAGGCAGTACTGGACTTCGTCTGAAGCATTTTTCTGATATGACAAATGCGGCTATGAAGAGCGGCGTAAGAGAGAAAGAAGTTGAGGAGGAACCATCCAAGGCTTGCATTCAGGCCCAACAACTGAGGCCAGGAAGAGGATTCTTGCACCTATGAGAAGCGATCGTCAGGTAACAGAACGCGTCACATCAACGCAACTGAAATAGTTTGTGAGACTTTGTTGAATAGTTGGCAAGATGCCTTATAGCTCATTTATTGAATGTCTCTTATACTACTCGGTCACAACGTATTAGTGTTCCAAAGATCTACTAAATGCCATTCAGGTTATGTAGAAATCCCAACTGCTAATTTGGAATAACATCACGATATTGCCACGTCAACACAAATCAATTTCTCGCTTCCGGTCACGAGAATCCAACAACAAATCAGGCAAAGATTTTCCTCGATACATACGTGGCAATCACAATCGGTTAAATACGATGGCGCTTAGCGTCATACACCTGCCCCAACACCAATCTGCCGGGAAAGGCAACGTTCATCAATCAAAAAGGTCGGAGAAGAAGTGCGACAAGTGTGGAAAGAAAGGTGATCTGAAATAGTTGATGGTCAAGGGAGACCCAACGTTATGGATCAGCAGTGCGGCCATCCAATTCCGTGCAGAGTTTACGGCAATTTGTGGACGGACCCTGTTCCAGTTGACAACTATGTGCCAAAATCATTAGAAGACGCGATATATCGGGGCACGCGGCATACAAGAAACCGATTACTCAGGTTGGAAACCCCATCAAGATCCATCCAAGACCTACTCTGTCCCAAGAAGAGAAATAGGCAATAACAGCACAGCTGTTTGTGGATATTAGGAGAAAGGTGTGTTGGGAAGGAAATTTAACAAAGAAGCTGCCCGAAACTAACAGAAACTCACAACGGCCTGTCAAGGTCTGAATCATCGCACCCGAAGCCCTCTGGGTCAATATCACCGATTCGAGTGGCGATACGAAAAATGACGCGGGATTAAGAAGAAGCTAAAGGTTCAGATACCTAACGTGGTGCAGGAAGAGAATGGCCCGCAACGGTCTCTGCGACTTGAACCTCACCACAAGAAAGAGAAGGGAATGGTATGCGCAGCGTAGAACGACATGCACGGACGAGGTTTGCAAGTAATGCGGTGTTGTTGCGGGTGATTTTGGCATGAGAGGAAGCGCTTGGCGCTGGGACTGGTGAACAGAGTCACCGTCGTCCGAAGAAGACTAGAAGGTTGACACGCGGACATGTCGGGAGAGGTGTAGATTATGTGGTGCACACCACTGCTATGGCTTCTTTTATATATTATGCAATCAAGGGTATGATGTCTTATCATGTACATCGCATAAGGTATTACTCGTCCATTGGCATTCCAGACTGGAAATTACGAGGAGTTGTAAACAGCGAAAGGAGATGTAGGACTGGTGTCCCAAAATTGGCCAGAGAATGACGAGGAATGGGAGCATGAGAAATTCACACAAGGTAACCTTTACCAGTCCTATCTACTATGCAAAACGCATTCGATTGTTGACGGTTCACGTCCTCTATTTATCGTCGCTCGCGTCTCCTAAGCTGTCGACCAGATAAGTTACATTATGCAGAGGGCCGTCTACTGCATTCCGTAGGCTCCACAAATGACGACAGCAGTCTGCGGCATGGACACAGGAACGCCAGTCGGCGAGGCAGGTGAACACGAGAAGGAGATTGCGAGCGAGGGTGCAATTGTTGCATTGGCAGCAGCGAACACGACGACGGAGATCGTCATGGTCGCGAATTATTGCGTGGAGCTACTTGGAATACGCACGAAACTCTCTAATGAGCTCAGAAACGAAGAAAAGAGCCTCATGTACGGGCGGTGCGCGAACACCATTACCAACACGAGGAGGTTTTTCAGCAAGCGGTGCAGCAGTTTTGGTGCGCAAGGAGAGGTGCACCGTCGATCGACAAGCAGAGAAGTGCTGAAGGCAAGTCCAGGAGATGTGGATGATGGCTGAAACAGGAGTTAGTGTGCTGCGAGCCGACTGCGGACGAATTTCATGATGTACGCTACATCCAGAATGTATCGATGTGCGACTTTATTGGTCACTTTCGAGAGAAGACGAGGAGTTGTGAGCTTGATGAGACATAGCAGGTTGTCGAGTCGTGTTATTGTTTGAATTTGGCGTTTATGCCTCACTAACTGCCGTATGTATTGATTGCGTAAAGGTATTACATACCCTACAGAACCATGTAATTTGCAAGATGATGGGACTGTGAACTGTTATTTTGGTTTTATTGCATGGCTCAGAAGCGAGTAAGACAGGTGGCGTACGAAACTCGTGCGTTCAGAAAATTTGAACGGTTCGAAATCGAAAGACAGCTAGCAAAATTATTCTAACAAGGGTTTGATTTTCTAATTCAAGCTAAGACGTAATAATACACTTCATACCAGTTACTATGGTGCGCACCATCTGAGAAAACCCGAAGCCGAGCTGTGTGAGGCGCCCAGCGGCAAAAACCAGAAGGTGTGGTTTTTGAAGAGAAGAATTAAGCACTAGATCATTCGGCCCGCGGATAAGGCGGACATGGACATCAGAAAGTACCAAAAAACGCCGAAATTGTTGGTATTAAAGGTGGCTTTTCGCCGCTACGTGGTCGACTCTTTACAAAGCTTGCGTGGGGACAAGAATAATGAGAGTAAGAGAGTAAGTCGTATGAAACCTGAAGTGTTTAAAGTGCTGCAGATTGCTTCAGGAGCGTTTATAAGTGACGTGATGAACGACGCGGGATTTTTCATGCTACTCACGGGACGTGAGACACTAATGCTCGAGGACTTCTACCTGGCTATAAAAATGAGAGGTTACGACATAACCTTATTGCGATGATACAAACTGTATGGCTAGCAAGTGAGGGCGTTCGACAAGCTTGTTGGGGGGGGGGGGTGATGTGGCATACAACTGTCTGTCAGTAACCGCTTTGTTAGTAGAGTTTAATCTAGTTTTTGATTTTCATGATTAGTTTTTGATTTTATGGGTGGTTGCTCCTGATTGGTTGTATTAGTTAGATATTTTACGTGCTGAGTCTGAGATTAAAAATATTCCTGCGAACTCGAGATACATCAGGTCACCCTGAGACGGGACAGCTTCCCGTCCCCCCTAAAACTACCCACAACATCCAGTCGAAAACTTGTAGGTGTCTTTCTGTAAGTAAAGGTAGAGTGCCATGCGATATACGGGAAGTTGAACAATGCTATAACAGACAGCTCTTTTGATTGGAGAATCTGATTCCATTTGTAGTTGCTTGTTCTGTATTCTGAAAGTTCGACGTGCAGTACTAATCAGAGACACTTGAAATACAATTTGATATTTACTTTTCCAGAATCTGGCCCAAGAAGTAGGAAAAGTAGGTTCTTTTGGTTTACTGAGCTAATTCATAGATTTGCAATCGCTCTCGACCCAAAAGAATACGTAGTCGCTAATTGTGCCCAAATAAAGCGTCTAAGCTTTTTGCGTACCATATTAGCTGCAATTTCAAGGATGTCTATTTTCAGGTTCTTGAGAATTATGCCTCTATGCTCCCTATCTGCTTCCCCAGTGGACATTCATAGGTAGTTTTAAGACTGTTTGTGCTATTCTCCTGTTATTGTAATCAGTGGTACAGTAGGTTCGTTTTTGGCTAAGTTTGTCAGATAATAGTGCTGTCTAAGTTTCCCGTTGTATCTTCTTTCGACATGCATCTTGAAATTTGTGCGAATTTCTGCAAAGGAGCGATAGCCAGGGAGTTGAATGTCAATGTGCTCTGTGCCTCCATTTTCCGCTATCGTCTTTATATCAGTTGTTATTTGGTTAACGAAAGATGGTTAGGTACGTAGGTTTTGGCTCGCTCTTGCATGTTGGTTCCCAAAAGCCGACGGTTGCTGAGGGAGTTTGCAGTATTAATATAGCAAGATAGGTTCAATTTAACTGTAATATTGCTGAGTTGTTCTTTATCTGCGCCGTTGAGCGAAGCTTAATACACGTACAACCTCTTTAGCCAGCATGATAATGCCCTTTTGTGCACTGCAGTTCAAATACGCATTAGTGGGAAAAGCATGTCTCGGCTTCTTTAGTTTTTCTCGTATTGAAGTTGTTTGAAGAGAGACAATAAGCTAGTAGGCACATTATACTCCAATACTGACTAAGAATGAAGAAATTTGAGAGAGTGGATAGCACTAAGTGATGGAGGTTACGAAAGTTGATTGCTATCTGATCAAAAACCAAATACCATGTGAGTCTCAATAGATTTCTATTTGACTAGGAGCCAAGAGTTGCTGAATCAGTACAAGATATTTACTATACGAAAAAGAACTTGCATGAGGAACAATAAAATTCAAACAAAATCATAAATGCTGACACTTTGGCATTTCACGAAATCGAGTTACAATTAAATTCCATTTACAGCATGAATGTCGTGTATGAAAATAATACTCACTATGCGAGTGAAGTTAGTTACCATATTCTATATTAGTTCTTGCCTGATGCTGATATTCTTTCCGTGTCAACTTCTTAATGTGCGATGAAGACGTATATGGATGTCCCTGGAATGGCGATCGACTAGGTTTGTATAGAAGTATCGACTAAAGTAGTAGTGATGTAACCGTATGGTGTATGATGCAATCTCTACACGTAGTACTACATCTTAAGTGCCCATAGTGAATTGTTCGGTCATCGTGAGTCATAGTGAGTAAGCATAGTTGCAATGTGCCTAGGGTGAAGTGCCACTGCTATTATAATATATAGCTTATTTGACAATGATATCACCGGATCTGTCTATTATTTTATTATTGGATTCCCTATCACGGTCAACGGGTTCAAAACAGGTTCGAGAAATTGGCTAGCTCATGCAGTTTTTGAATTATGTGCACATTATCGGGTTCAGTTTACCTGTATTCAGCAAAAACGTTGGGCATATCGTCAAACCTCTTATTCCAAGCATTCCGCTGCATCTCTCTCTGAAAAATTTTCGGTCTTCTACGAACAGAAGATATCCTGATTGTTAAATGTGAACGAAATAGATAAGTTTCTTTCGTATGTATTATGGGAGTAAATTGTCCGATGAAGATTTCTCGTAATATTGGAAATCGAGACTCTTGGGATTTGCGTATTGTTAGAGCCCCTTTAGAGTATTTCGTATCGGAGTGAGGGATTTATTAGCGAAAAGTTTCCGTTCCGAGGCCAGATGTGAGTACCAGGTTAGACAGGTGTGTTCAGATTAGTTGGTTTTCGTTGGTAGCGGTATTTTTGATTGCATGCGTGAAGGTAGTGTCCTGCCACGTAAGCTTTTAAAGGCGATGTAGACTTATGAGTCTCATATGATGGATATTTCGCGAGTGACTCAAAGGAGATAATGCGCAGTAGTTAGTTGATGCGCGGATCCTTTGAATTTAAGGCGGAGTGCAAGTACAGCTTGAGCGTCGTACATTTCTTTTTTCTGTACGAGTAGTGTTTTTTGAATCACAATCTGTATCATTTAAGTCGCTCATTAATCTACTGATACTGCCACCATATTACTGATAGAAATCATTTTTGAAGCATCTATTTCAACTTCCTTGGGGTATTTGTTGCTTGAGACAATCGAGATGCCTTTCGACAAATAGTACTTAGATGTGCAGAGGCTGACGTGAGCGATATAGCTAGTTGCCGTTGAGAATCGATAGACAGCAGGACAGATTATGAATTCGTGTGGTCAGAAATGATTTGGCCGTAATCTAGGCATTAGTCTGGTTGACACGATAGTTATCCGATATTTTACTGATCTCGAATAGGAGTGGTTGAAGAACGAGTGCAAATAATAGAAGACCCAGTGGGTCCCATTCTTGCATACCTTGTTTACTGATAATTGCTGAAACCGATTTAGACATGTACAGCTTTGTGATGGCGTGGATAACGAACAGAAGTGAACAAATCATCATATTTCTGGGAAGGACAGTGACTTTCGCGAATGACCTTTCTCTATGATATTTGATTAAAGGATTTCCAAAGTCAGTCTGAAGAAGCGCATTTTTTGGATTCTGACTGTGGCTTCGACCAATTCGTGTATTCAATGTATGATGGCCTCGATGTCGTATTTGCTACAGACCCAGATTACAGATGCATTAGCAATTTAGTGGCTTTGTCTCGGTCTCGGCTCGTGAGCAAAGATGCTACCAATCCACCAAATATTCCTTATAGAAATTGGGCGGACTTCATCGTTCCATTTTCACGGAAACATGAGTTTGGCGCTGATGGATCAGTTTGCCAACTGTTTGGGTGGTGCCCTTGTAGCGAAATGTGAAGAAAACTCTGTGAATTTGTTAACTAATCCATCTAGAGTATGTAGTATCACTGTCTTTATCTTGCTGGTGAAATCGAATTCTGGAACTTGATGTCTGTACTGGTTAAATACTAATTAGAAGATGTCAATGCTCTCATACATACTGTAATATATGCTCCCTTAATGTGTGGCACTTGTTAATACGAAATATTTCAATATTCATAGGATAAATCAAAGACGAGTAAAGTATTAGTACATACCTTCCATCATGGAACAGTCGAAATTGAAGTAGTCGACAACCAATTGAATCCATGTAATGGTTTGATGGTGTTCTGTTTGCGTTGAATGATGTTCGTTTTTCAAGGGAGAATTGACAGACACTTGGGTGATGGTGCTTTTTCGAAGGTTCTTTCGTTTCCAAACCAATCTGACCCATAAAAGTATTTTCTGGTAAGTAATGTTAGAAAAATACTTCTGAAGCGCATAAATAATCATGCGGAATTGTCATGCAAGGCTCAGCAATAATAATTTTGGAAGTACAGCGTACTATGTGCGTGTTAAAAGCCATTATCATCTTTTCAGCATATACCCTACAGACAAGTATCAAATGAACTGTAGGATTGAAATATTCAGATAATTTCTCTTTTGAAAAATCTCTCATGCTGCACAATCTCATACCCCTGCCGAAGCTATCGAAGTTTTGGATAGGAAACATTCCGTCTGCACGGTATGAAATCCCGAGCTCTTACCTGGATGCGTGTAGGGTAATTTTGTAGCAAGGCCCAGGCCGAGGCTATAGATCTGTAGTTTCGATAGGAAATATTAGTAGTTATGCGAATAATACCAGCTCCTGCTACCGACCCCGCTGCTACGCGTCTGTCTAGTTCAGCAGATGTGAGTCTTTGGAAATAATTATTCTTGTTCAATTGGAGTTCGAAGGCGGTTAAATAGGAACAAAATAGCTAAAGTAAAGTTCTAACATGAATGGAACCAAGTAATAATTGGTACGGAATTAATCTATAAATCAATTATGTTCTGCATTAATAATTGGTAATTTCGACAGAAACATTTAAATTGACCGAGGCATCTTGCTCTTTCCTGCACAAATGGTGCAATGAATTTTCATTCCTCCAAGATGAAGATCATCAGTTCTCAACTTTTAGGATAGACAGAACAGTGTAAATTAGATACGATGCATTGTGGTGCGATATTATCCACCAATGTGGGATAGTAATAATTGGGTTCGGAGCTAAAATTATATCTTACTCGAATTCCATTTTTTTGCTCTGTCGGAAGGAACTGTCATTTACATTTTTCTACGAGATGTTGTTTGTTTCGTGATGTAAATTGATTGATATTGCAGTTCGTTGGTCAGCCAGGATGCGAAAACCATGATTGCTCATGTAGTGTGAGTAATTGTCTCTATTTGTTTTCGGCTTTGAGTCAGTATTTTACAGCATCGACTATACAAATTCAACAATAGCATATCACTCACATGGGTATTGTAGTTCTTCATACTGCACAATTCTTTCCTACATGTCACTACTACTTATTCAGATTAGTCTATCTTCTAGGAAATAACACATGAACAAACCAAAATAATTTACTCACTAACTACGATCAGGATAGGTTCTAAACAAGCGAGGATTAAATCTTCTCCGATTCACACATAGTTGCGATTCTATTCTGCAAGTCTGAGCGGTCTGGTATTGCTCCTTTCAGTAGAGACTCCAACTGTTCCGGAGTATGAGGAGTCCACGTCGCTTCCCCTTCGGCCGAAACTCCTGCAGGTCCAAAATCAACGACTCGAGTTAATTTTGCTTTTGTGAGGCAACCGACCATTATGTCTTCAAACAAGTATGCGTGCCAATCAGCCCAGCTGACACGCTCGTTGACAAATTTCACACTCTGATAACAAGTCTTCACTTTTTTAATGTCCTCATCAGAGATAGTACATCTGCGATTGTCGGCGCACTCGTCTTTCAGCTCATATACAACGAAGCGATGCTTGTTGTCGTCCTCCACTAATTGTGCTAGACAAACTCTGTACTCAGAAAGAGTGCTTGTCGTATAGCACGAAGTTTTAAGAGCTTTCTGAATGCTTCATGCTCCAGCTTCTATCTAAGTGTCACCACCATGCATAGCATGCACTGTCGCTAAAAATCTTAACAATAATACGGCAAGAACCCCGCTTTTAAAAACAGCATACATTTGGATGACGAATCAATGTTTGCAAGGAAGTGTGTTCACGGAGATTAATATATCATTTATTTTCCAAAAACATAAAGCAGACTTCATGAGTTCTTAGTTCGAGTCCTGACAATTTCGTTACAGATACATACAGAGATCGGTGTACGAATTAACTGGCCCGATACGATCCATGTTTTATTGTTATTTGAATCGTATGAATTAAGTTTGGTTCGATGTCGTATGGCTTGAAAAAATTTCATGATATGTTTTCTGATTGCCTATGAATTTACTCATTCATTATATTTACAACAAGTATTCTCATGCCGTCCAATTTCACGGCTCCTGTCCGTCTGAGGCACTTTCCATCCTTTTTCCATAAAATAACTACCAGCTTCTACCTTAATAAGCTATACAAGCCACAGTACGGATTTGCAAACGGAGAATTCTTCATCACAGAAGCTCATATTTAATCATAATAACAATTAGCATTTTTTTCTTACATTGCGAACCATCAGCCTTCTATCTACTGTAAAGAAATTGCCCTTTTTCAAAACACCATAGTACGACGCTTGCTCAATGGCTCTTGTATTGAAACGATTTCAAAGGCAAGAGGCTCTGTTTTTAGCGTAACTCCATCTGGAATACTAGTCCATTAGATGCATCTGTTGGCATGCTTGAAATTAGGTGAACCGGAATCAAACTATTGTTCGAATACAGGCTCCTGATAGAATACACTTGTAATTTGAGTACTGAAAACAGTTAAGATTTTAGATTTTCTTCGTTATATAACAATTAGGTTTGCAAAAATTATTATGAGTAGTATTCATTCTGTGTTTGACTAAGACTTGGACAGAATCTGAAAATGAAAACCAAAACGAACACACTGTGGTTATCCATTAACTCCTTTTCGAATCTACTTTTGTCAATGTTCATGGATAGTTCTTAGGTACAAACGACAGCTGTCATAGTTGATGTATTTATTTGTAACGTTCAATAAAATAAAAGATATTTCACAAATTGATGCACCAGAAATGAAGCTTTACAAGACTAAAAACCGAGAATCTTCTTCTACTGCACAAGCTCGTATATTCCGAAGCTAAATTCTGGTTAAGTCTCCCGAGTGATCTACTGCTTAAACCTTTTAGTGTAGTAAAAGCAGGATTGGAGTCCTCTTTCATTCATGGGTAGAAATTCTCAAAACAATACTGGTAGCATTCGCAAAAATTATAGGTCGGCTTTTCTAGTGTTTTACTTAGTGCGGGTGCAGAAATCGAATTAAACTTAAAATCAATTGTAGGGGAAAAATAATGTAAAGATATTTTACAGAAATGAATCACAGTAGGCTTTTTAGCCCCGAAAATTCTTAATTTCAAAATAATATTCATGCAGTGACCGGACAGTTAACAAATAATCGCTACATGGCAAAGCTACTGGAAAGTTGAAAATCCCGCGCATTGAAGCAAAACACCCGGGCCATTTCTATAGACATTTCACTCCAAGCATCATTCTGTTCTTGCGAAGAAAACAAACGAGTCCCATATTCTCAAAATGAGCTGCAATCGAATTCAGATGATATTAATTAAGCTCAACAAATTACGTTTGTGAGCGAACGGAAAAGTTTCTTAGACATTGCCCAGATTCATTCGCGGAACAAGCTATTCCATAAAATTATATAGATAAAATTAAACTTTCCTACTAAGATGAAAAGTTTCTTAGCATCTTCTCTGTCGGCCATAGAATTCTTGATATTTTCAGATTCCAAATGACTACAATTTTTTGACTTTGGTTTTTTTATAGTGCATTTTAAACCTATTCGTATCCCTACTATCATCGGCAAAGTTAGGATAGTAACTAAGGCACCCGATGCACAAGTATGGCAAAGCAATTTTCAGTAAATCAGAGGCAAAGTACGCTATTGCACTTCATGGGTTCTTCCTTGGCAACAAAGATCAAATTTTTAGGAATGTTACAATTGGTAAACTAACTCCTATTGAGGATCTAGGAATATAGGAAAAGCCTATCAAGGAGAAAATTTCCCTATCATAAAATAATGATGCGTGCGAACTATTAGATTAATTGACTAGCAAGGCATTGTATTCGAACGAAATTTTAACGTTATTAAATTAGTAAAAACGTATTGTAAAGCCAATGCAATGACAAGATTGACAAATTCAAAAAGCAAGCACTGTAGAAATGGCAATCGACAGGTGTAATGAAGAAACTATCACATCTGAGAAACGAAAAAGGTGGGTGACAATAAATTTCAACATGAAAGACGAAGAAGACAGGTTGTCCAAAGTACATCACTAATATGAAAGCAGAGTGATGATTATCAATACTTGCCAAAAAATGTGGACACAAAAAGGAAAACGATCAGTGAAAGACAAAATCTACAAAAATATAAGCAGGTACCTTTGTACTGTACTCTGTGTAGAATCTATTTTGATTCCCAATATTGCCCAACTTACGTTCTTAGGAGATCTAGAACGATACACAGAGTCTGCGCTTGCATCGTCCTGTGAGTATAGCGCTTTCGAGACGGAGGGTTATGAAGTGAATTGAATGAAGTGCGGCTGACCCTTTTTTGATTGTAATGTACCAAGAGTATTCGGTAATCGTCGCTTCTTTAATATATTGATGCTTTGTGGTCTGCTCCTCTGAGTTATACTTTCCAATGTTGACTCGACGTCTATAGCTATCTCTCGGTTTTCTGGACTAATAAAAGTATATGATTGACTACAGTCATTCAAAAGGGATATGTCCACGGAAAAAAGAATTCTGTTTTATAATCCAATACAATTTCTTAGTTGATTTCTTTTCAACTTCCTTTGCGTTAGTACGCGCGATTTCTGGATTTTCTCAGTTTTACAATGACAACATACTTATTTCTTACTTAAGCTACAATTGTTCTGGGCATCGTGAAAGACGTAGTCACAATCAGTTCGATTTCATACTGAATCATTAGAAGTTCTTAATCACAAAATATTACACCCGCTGTTCTTTAATCATAACGAGCATCCTTTGAATAATCCTGTAGTAATGGTTTTATTGATAAGCTTCAACTTTCAATTCAATAGCGTGTCTAGGAATCGCACTGAGGGCTGCGTGTTTCCCACCTACGCTTAAGATCTGGCTGAGCTTCCGAAGAAGCAATCTGGTCTACTAAAGAGCGAGCCTTTCGCAGGCGCTACTTCGGTATTGAAACCGATGTCTTCTACATTGAATTTGTGCGGCCGATATTTGTTATGACCTGGAATTTGAAATAGTAGCGAGCACGGTGTCCAGATCGCTCTTTATCAAACATTTACATACTTGTGCATTTCATGCAACACGCTTATTCGTCGAGGGCGCCGAGTCTATCGATCAGAAACCGACAGTCTGTCGAATGTCAGGTTCCCTTTGTTTACTATCTTCGACCAATCTCGACAGCTACGGGTGTAAATCACTCGTAGCCCTACGGTCCTGATTTAAAAATGTGTAAACTTATGCACTGATCGACTTCGTACGTCGATCCTTCGCAGGTGGCGCATTTACGATGCTTCTAGTTTTGAAGTTCAGTATGAAGAGTGCCTATAGGGTCGTATTTTGCATTTGTGCAGCTGAGCATAGTTTAAGATGATCATGCAAAGGTTGGCAACCTCATCTCCCTGGCAGCAATGCACCAAGTATGTAAAGCACACAAAGAAACCAATGTAAAACCATCTGACATCATGAAGCGACGCTATAACTCTACTTAGATACGATGACGCCCGAATTATTGTAGCACGTGATTCGGTCTACCAGCAAAAAGACATATTCCGACACCTGGCTGAGTTGGGTGCCATCGTCGTTTGCGTTTACGGTACTAAAATTCGAGGGGAAAGCTGAAAGCGGCGTCGTTGAACACCGTCAACGCGCTGTCACTATACCATCAGACAAGCGATAATAGTGGAGACTTCACATTCAACGCACTGCCATGCAACGACCTTGTCATCGTGGAGCACATTCTACTCACTGTACCCTCGCAGATGCACACGCTCGCCGTTTCTACCGGGGCCAAGATTAATATGCCGCCGTTCTTGAACTGTCGGCTGTTGTATAGGCAAGTTCTCGACTCGAACACAAAGGATTACGCGGCATTGATAGCAGCCTGTGGGCGTTCGTTACAGGAGCTGCGTTTCGGTTACAGGAGCATGCCTAGTAAGATACTTAACACTGTTCGAATGTGCGGTTCTAGACTGGAGAGATTAACGTTATCACTTGGTGACATTAACAAGTTATTGCTGCTGGCAGTGGGTGGCACGTTGCGTACAGTAATTCGCGTATTTTTGGGGATGGTCACGATATTGTTTGGAGTGTGTAACTACTCGCGGACAAATGCACGGTATTGAAAGAGCCAGAAGCACCGAATGACGCTGTTGCGAAGCTGTGCAAGGAACTGGGAACGCGACTACAGTTGTCGCACATGAATGCGTAGAGATGGGCGTCGGTGCGATTACGTCGGTGCTCGCGAGATGCCCGAACGTGCGTGTCGACGCAACAAAAGTACGATTCACCGATATGCTGCGTGCTGTTGGGAGTAGGGCACGAAAACTCAGTGTGTGCACGACAGGGTTCGACGTGGCTGGCATTTGGATTGACGACGACAAGACAAATTTCGAGTATTACGAGCGCGGCTTGGATGAGGAGGATGACGGGCCGTGGGAAGCGTTCAGGGCAAAATATAGTTGCGCGAGCTCAAACTGGAAGATGTTGACTGCCTTATACCCTGGTTGGCATAGCGGCGGTAGTTCCCACTTTGCACCGACTGGTTCCGTTCAGCGTGGATTGTTCAGAGTGGATTGGATCTTATTCGAATCACATCGCGGACGCGTTTGTGCCGTTTCGACGGAGACCCATGTATGTCAAGGTTGGCTTGGTGAGATACTTACCACATGATGATTCGTCAGATGAGGAAAGAGAGAGTTAGAGTTCTGGTACAGTACAGTGCACTTATGAGTTAGGCCCACTTAAAATTGTTTGGCCAATATTGCAGTAAAATGTACAAGGGGTGGCCACTATCCTAGAATACCCTAAATTACGCCTGGATTGGTCCATACTGAATGAGAAAAATTAATAAAAATACAAGGGGAAATCAGCTTCATTCCAGAACGCAAACCGGTTATGGGTCGTCAACGAGGAGCAAAAGAAATATCTGAAGAGCGACGACAAACTATGTTAGACATGCACGACATCGGTGTACGTCAGTGTGATATCGTGCAGTACTACAAAATGCCCCAATCCATTGTATCGAATATTATTCGTCGCGGACGTATTCCAAAAAGAACTAAAAACAGTGGATAAAAAACGGAGCTGGCATTCAGAGCAACCAGAACCTTGTTGAAAACTGTATCAGAAAACAAATTTCAATCATAATCTGTTATTGCATCTATTTATAACAAATATGCACCTGTTCCTATTAGTGCTC
>JAAUYH010011020.1_pt1 | contig 20725 bp, 14 predicted proteins | sample 7278061 | NCBI WGS metagenome assembly JAAUYH01 (sample SAMN14350203, study PRJNA611818) | marine sediment metagenome | isolation source: surface marine sediment (0.6m) | place: French Polynesia: Moorea | collected 2018-08 | reverse complement strand
TCAAACATGACCGCACTGGGCAGCAAAAACATAGCGGAAACAGCCGCAATGTGGCTGACCTGATGCCAAACTTGTCGAAAAATCATACTGTGTATCTATTTTTGACGCCTTTCTTCTGTATGTAGCCTTTTTGCAGTCATATATCAAACAATCAAGCACTCGTTGATAGCTACTTTAGAGTTTTAAATAGAGCTCAAATCTTCTTCTGTACTTTCCTACTTTTTAGCTAATTGGCATTTATGATGTACCGACTGCCTTTGCCGCTTGCATGTTATTGCAGCCAATCATGTTTGTATGGTTTTCATATGTCTACTGAGCTGTGTCCTCATCTCTCGAAAATAGTGATTCATAGACTTCGGCCAATTGGTATGGCTGGAATTTAAGTGAGCTCTGTGTTGCTTGACTAAAAAATTGCTCTTGCTAATATCGAATGAAAGCAAAAGAAAGAGAAATAAAGTGGTGCATTTGAAAAGGTATAACATTGTTTGCCGCGATATTTTTAGTCTTTTCTTCATTAATCTCTGTTTTGGGTTCATGTTCTGGTACTCTTGAAACATACCGTGCTTTGAGCAGCGTAAAGCATAGATGTAGCGAGACCATCAGAGATATTTTGCGTCATGCTTATGGAACCAACATCCGATATGACTTTTGTGAGTGAAAGCTATTGAAGTGTTTACTGCAGATGTTGATATTACTGCTGGACAGAGATGTGTCCCAATATATTGCAATACCAACACTTAGCAATATTTTATTACAATTGTGTACTGGGAGTTTAGTTCGTATTGAAATATATTTTGGATTGACGGGTGAAATATGAAACTTATTCGAGCTGAAACTTGCTAGCTGTAAAGTGAGTTGTAACGTTGTTTTTGAAATTCAAGTACTTGGACGCTCAGGAACGAGCTTAAATCGAGTCGAAAAGGATATGGCGAAAAATGAAGTCACAATCTGACGAAGCCAAAGTAGCTTGACAAATGTTGGAGGAGGTATTGCACTATTACGCCTTATTGCATTACATATTGCACCGATGGAAAGAAAGATATTGCAATTTGATATGGCGCCTCGAGGGTGCAACATGTGGCAATATTATTAAACACATACCTGCTGCTGGAGCAACCAGATAGAAGAACCATCAGTGATGGCTTTTGCTCTCAAACATCGGCACTAGAGACATTGACGCTGTATGGCAATCAACTGAAATTGTGAAAAGCACTACAGCATTCGCGAAGACATTGGTGAAGCCGCAAGGAAGATCGCGAAATGTGCTAACCTATCTCTGCTTTTTAATGTTTTAGGCAGCAAGCAGTTTTTATGGAATATTTTTGTTGTGAACTGGATGTCAGTGAAAAATTGTAATTAAGCGTAAACTAATATCGAAGAGGTAAAAAATGTAGCAGTAATGGGCATCGATTATCTTTGGGTAGCGGAACATTTAGATCGAAGATAGAGTGTTACTGCTGGTATCCATAAGTGACATACTGTACAAGTAACTCAAAATCGATTACTTGGCTGTGTTTATATGCGTCATTAGCACCTCAGTCAAAAATTGATGAGTTTAGGAAGTGCTGTTTTTCATGTTACTCCGCTGCTAGCCCAGTCTCAGTCTCCCATATCACCAGAATATTGATTTTAGATACATATCTTCTTATTTGCAGACACAGAGCGTCATAGATTTCCTGTACCAGTCTCATACATTGGTCTAATGCTAACCTAGTTTGACGAAGACGATTATCGGTGTATCATGAAGCTAACTGCGGAACAGTTCAAAGTGAAGACGAGTGAAGGTAGCAGACACACAACACTACACATTACAATTGCAAATAGTCAAGCCATGCTCAACTGAGTGGTACTAACTGTAACTTCAAGTTTTTTTCATGTGGCTATAATTGACTAAACGACCTTTACTAGTCTATGGCTACAGGTTTCGTTTAATCGAAGATATCCGCTGTGTTCATCGAGCCGTGTCGCGTCCAATGAGGCACCGTTTGAAACTCAACTCTTCATGTAGGTTTGGTGGTCCAGGATCTAGTTTCCGTGGGTGGCTGTATATTTCTGGCGGAGGGTTTATGTAAACCAGTTTCAATATCGTACGGTTTGGAGAAGATAGATTTAATAACGAGGAGGATCCATTTACTATTCAAGAGGCTGGTTGGTAGTATTGAACAGGGAGAGAAAGAGCGAGAGGTGTTAATTTACGATGCCTAACTGAGAATAGAACGTGTGATTTGGTCACGAGCAGTTTGCAACGCTTGAGAAAGGGTCTGCTCGCCAATAGGAACATTGTCCATGAATGAGTTGCCATTCGACCCGACCCTCGCAGCAAGTTCCTGAGGATCCGATTCCATGATTACACCCTCTGCATCGACGAGCTCGTCAACCACCAACAACAAACTCATCAGATTATCCAGAATCACGCTTTCAAAAATCATTCCGCGCAGAAGCACATCCAGCGCGGTGACCAACGTGCTTAACACGTCGGCTAGAATTAGTTCGTTTTCATCCACATCGCCGACAACAAACATGAAAAGGTCGTCAACCACCTTGTACGCCACGGATAAATCTCCAAACTCCATCACATCGACCTCGTCCATTGGCTCGCTCATGCTTGTGGCTTTACGGAATAGCGACATTTCGAATGAGCGCTGCGCTTCGAGGTCGCCCCATCGCTTTCGGTCGCAGAATCTTGCACAAATTCGCTTTCCTTCATCGTTCAGCACTATGACTGCCTTCACCATTGGCTGTTGGACTCCCGAAAGCGATTGCATCTTGATTAATCAGCGTTTCACCGGCTTATCGCGATTGTTTGTACTTCTCTTTTCGTTGTGTACGTCGTCAGAGGGACAGAGTAGCATAGAGCGATGTTTGAAAAAACAACTCAGTCAAAAAATAGGACCGAGCTTACAGTGAAATTCTTCTCATACACACATTGTGGCTACGATCCACTTCGACGAGGTTATTGAATTCGTCCAACGCTGACCAGCAGCACGCACATCGCGATGATGCCGCGTGGTCTGGGCACGGTTGTGCGCCTAGCGCAACATCGCGGATTGGCAACTGCTTCTGTCGCAACGGTTAAGCCAGCAGGTGGTGTATTTGGTGCATTGAAGCGAATCGTTGGTGAGAAGAACGCCAGCCCATTACCTCCGGGTTACAAAGTCGATCCCACTCTTCTTCATGAGGTACCGACGAAAGTGACTACGCTTGACAACGGGCTTCGAGTTGCGACGGAAAAATGCTCATCGGGATCTGCGGTCGTTGGGGTTTGGATCGATGCGGGCACGCGATACGAAAACGAGAATGTGAACGGCGCCGCGCACTTCCTAGAGCATTTGATCTTCAAGGGAACTACCTCGCGTTCGCAACGCGAGATCGAAGTCGGTGTCGAAAATATGGGCGCACATTTGAATGCGTATACCTCGCGCGAACAGACTGTGTACTATGGTCGTGCCCTCAAGCAGGACGTGCCGAAGATGACCGAGCTTCTCGGTGACATTTTGCGCAATTCTCAGGTCTCTGATGCTGCCGTCTCTCGCGAGCGTGACGTGATATTGCGTGAAATGGACGAAGTAAATCAGATTCCCGAAGAAGTTGTGTTTGATTATCTTCATCAAACTGCCTTTCAGGATTGCAGTCTGTCGCGTACAATCCTGGGACCGCCTGAAAAAGTTCGCTCACTATCTGCATCAGACCTGAAGAACTATGTAAGCACCCACTACAAGCCTCATCGCATGGTTTTGGCTGCGGCTGGTGATGTCGACCATGATGAAATTGTTAAATTGGCAGAATCGTCGTTCGGTGCGATTCCGGCTGATGCTTCTGCTCCATCTGCAGCCGAACTTGCAGCTAAGGACCCGGCTTACCTTGTCGGCAGCGATGTTCGCATCCGTAATGACGACATGGATACCGCTCATATCGCGATTGCTTGGGAAAGCTGCGGCTGGGCTCACCCAGATGCGGTAGCGTTCATCGTGCTACAGGCGCTTGTGGGTAGCTACGAACGTGACGCGTATAGCGGAGCACAGAGTTCGATGCGTCTATCCAGTGCACTCAGCCAAGTTTCGAACGCGAAGACTGCGCATGCATTCAACACCACGTACTCCGATACTGGATTGTTTGGACTTTACCTTACCGGTGAAGCCCCGGAATTGGACGACATCGTCCATGCAGCCATGTTTGAAATGGTGCGCTTCTGCACAAAGGTGGACGAGCAGCACTTGGCGAATGCAAAGGCGGCAGTGAAGACGCTAATGCTTGCCAATCTTGATGGACCTACATCAGTTGCTGAGGAAATCGGACGTCAACTACTTGTTTACGGGCGTCGCATTCCCACGGCGGAATGGTTCGCACGTGTGGATGCCGTTGACGCTGACGCTGTGAAGCGAATTGCGAATAAGTATATCTTCGATCGAGAAATGGCAGTCACTGCTATGGGTCCGATTCACTCGCTGCCCGACTACAACTGGTTGCGACGCAGGAATTATACTATTCTCACCTAAGCTAGTCAAATGAAGTCGGCTACACGGATAAAGCAAGTTTTGCAGCATTGTGATACCACAATGTGTTCATTTCGAGAGGAGTCAAGGACGGAAATAAAGTGAGACGTATGGGAGTATACGAATCGTGGAGATTCCTTTAGTATTTAGAACACCCAATGCACAACTTGCCTCAAAGTCCGCGAAATTCGGGTGAAAATTGAAATTCTATTTTTCAAGATTTCGCGTCACTCGGACAGACCATACCTCAACCGCACCAGTATAATTGAAAATGCCTAAAATTATGTAAATTTTGTGCAACTCTGGATTCCATCTCATATTTTGGAAACGCGTGATTTCAATAATCTGCCACGTGTTATAGTTGATTTTAACATGCGGTACTAACATTAGAATGGTCGGAGCTGACACGCCACTTCCAAAACGCTTTGCGGAGGAAAACGAACCAGCCAGCCAGCCAACATGACGCCTGTACAAGAACAACAACCACCGTCTTCATCCGAGACAATCGAGCCACGCCTACTGCGGTGCACAAGTTGCGACCCGCCGCGGAAATTCAAGGCACAACGAGACTTGGCCGCGCACATCCTCTCGAAACATGGTCGCATCACAATGAAGCAGCGCCAGCAGTTGCGCCGCGTTGCCAGCGCGATTTCGTTCTGCGATGAAAGTCCACCACTGTGCGCAACTGGTGGCGTTCGGAAACAGCGACGGTATACGGCGCGGCGAAACAAAAACGTGACAAGTACTACTTGCCTCACGGTGTGCACGCGAAAACAACCGGTTCCACCTACTGCTGTGCTCGCCACAATACCAAGTCGAAAGCCACTGGTGCTCGACTTTGCGCAGAGTCTCTTTTAATCATTGTTCTACTATTTCTCTCGTCTGAGCGTGCGCGGACGCGTGTGCTTCTGTGTATTTGTGTGTCTCTATGTACTGTAAAATTAATGCAATCTTTCCGAGTTCTATGTCAAAACTCTTTTGTGTATTAATTTCAGCTCCGTTCTGTTGCACAATGATACTTTTACCCTAATTCGTTCTGTGGACGACTTATCACTGTGCGGCACAGCACGATTTGGAGATACCAGCCTGTACTCTCAAACTGCAAAGTCATGCACAGAAGGCAGACTTTGTTGCGTCAGTTGGTTAAGTCCCAACAATTCCACTTGAGGACCCCGTATCGTTCCCTTACCTGAAATACTGTACCGGTACAGTATTTGAAATCGGTCATGCTCCAACACGCTTGCACGAAGTGCATCGCTTCAACCGCGAAATATTAGCGCTTGGACGAACCAGGTATGTGTCTGTCTGTCCGTTCGCATTTAAACCGTCATCGAAGAAACAGTCCTTATCAAATAGAATGGGGACAACTCGAAAAAACAAGATAAACACGGTTTATTGTGGTTCAGAAATGGATTTAAAATCGTGTACTTCGTTCATTCGTTTCAGCTTCACACACTTTAGACAAAATGGGGCAATGCAATTAGGGTGGCAATCGCAACTTCTTTCCTTGCTTTCGACTCAGATAGTAGTAATAGAAGAAGTCCGCGTACAAGGCCGTCTGAACGACACCACACGACCACGCCAACCACTGATTGTGACGGTGTTCGGTGTAGTATCTCCAAAACCAATTCACAATATAAAGTGCACGATACATTCCAAGACAAAAGATGTAATGCGAGGTGATATTCTCCACTTCCCGAGTTTTTCTAAGTAAGAATAGCTGCGGTAGAATGGCGACCACCTCGAGGAACACTGAAAAAGCCCACACGATTTCAAACAGGGTCAATCGGAGATGAAAGAGAAGCGCCATGACAATTGAGCCACCGATAAGAAACTCGATTCGAAACGTGTCATGCACCTTGTCGTACGTGTGCTTGTACTTGACATGGATGAGGTAGATCGTATACGCCGAAGAAGTTATGAATAGTATCTTCATGATTGTGTTATAAAATGTCAATGCCGAATGAAATGGGTTAGTGAAGAACAGGTCCACATAACGGGTACAAAACACAACTCCGTACAGGACTTGTGTTTTCATCGAAATGCCGGCGCATGAGTGTGATGTTTGGATCTTCAACAGAAGTAAAAAGATGGATATCACGTGCATCACATCCCCGCCCAGACGAAATATATTCATCTTTGAGGGTTTTCACACGGCCCCAATGGGCGGCCGTCGCGACTCGAATTCAATAGATATCCTTAGAGAAGACGACGACGCTTCAAATTGAGCTACGCCCGTCGAAAGGCGATCCTGTCGAAGCACCGCGACTGTGTCTCGAACTGAGTCTGGAGCCCGAAGATGTACTTTGTGGAAAGGAAGATTGACAGTCCATAGAGAACTCAAATTGTTCTCAATCAACTTGTCGAGTTGCAAAATTACAGGAGTATGAGACAATATCTATCCTGATTGGTCAAATCTCACGCTATCATGGCAATTACAGTTATATGTGCTTGAACATAGGAACCCAAGCTTCTTAAACTAAACTTTCCTTCCGAGCACGATGGATATAGCCGCATCGCAAGTGTATGCGAATTTTCGTGCCTGGGTACCACGAAATGTGATTCCTGTGGGAAGCCAAAAGCCTCAAGAATGGGTTTATTATGATTGGGGTCCGAGAACATACCCAGAACCGGTATTATGTTTGCACGGACTACCAGGTTCTGCTGAATCATTCTTTCTTCAAGTGACATCCCTCGCTCCACGAGGGTATCGAGTGATTTCTGTTGAATTGGCGGAGTATTGGAGCGCTACAGATTTCTGCGATGCACTTCAAGCGTTTCTCGACACAATAGGGCTTTCGCGCGTGCACCTCTATGGTGTGGGTTTGGGGGGCTTTCTTGCGATGAACTACGTTTCGAGAAGACCAGAACGCGTCGCATCGGTGCTCCTCACCCATTCTTGGCTCACGACCGAAGGACTACAGCTCGGGGTGCGGTATCCGCTCGGCGTGTTGCGTTGGCTACCAGACTTCCTCATTCGTGCGGCAATCCGGGATACTTTCCCGAAATCACGAGACGGCGCATGCGAATTTGCCATCCGTAATATGGAGAATGCAAAGCGTTTGCAACTCGCCTCACACATAGCACTATCCACAGCAAAGGCGACCGTTGTCGGACGACTGCATTTCCCAGAAGAGCGAATAACACTCATCGACTCGATGGAACGGTCTCGTGAACGCGACATAGAAATTTCGGAAGAGACCGCGCGTCATCTGCCCGGTGCGAAATGCGCGCTTCTGAAAACGGGCGGTGACCTGCCCTATATCACGGTATCTGATGAAGTGAACATGCATATAATCGTGCATCTCCGACGACACGCGCCAGCGCCTACTGAATTTCCCACCATTCCGCCGCCCGCATTACTACCGAAAGCTTGGCAATTCGAACGTTCCCCATCGTCTACAGGCAGCGTTCCGGATGGCGAGTCGCAAGTAACTGAAAAAGAAGAAGAGAATGACGAAGATACAATTCCTGAAACCTCTGATTCATCGCCACCAGACGACGAAGGTCGAAATTTGATTGCGGAGCATGCGGATGGTATAGCGAAACTGCGTGAATTCCTGCCTGGAAAGGATGATGCATATCTTGCCGCCGTGCTAGAAAACGTGAACGGTGATTTAGACGCAGCGATAGCTAGGGTAATCGAGCTCGATAAGTCATGATTTGGCGAACGAGATACAGTGCTGGATATCGACACGGGACGAACTCAAACTGTACAACATTAAATTTAAGCGGACATAGATCACTAACTGTAGGGAGTGGAAAGTTATTCAACGAAGAAAACCCGTGTTTATGTGAGCGGGCATAGAAGTACAATAACTCTAGGAGAAGAACATCAGACCTGAATCATTCGCCCCTTCCTTGGCGAAGATTTCGAAGTATTGGTAGATGATCGTCACCGCCATCAGAATACCTGTGCCAGACCCAATGGCACCGAGGAAGTCGGCCATGATTGTCAGTAAACCAATGCATATACCTCCGAACGCTGCTGCTGTCGGAATGTATCGATTCAACTCCTTCACGAGTGATGTGTCGCGATGTCCCTTCAACGTCATTTGCTGGTCACGCAACTGACGGGCGACGTCGTGCGCGGATGAACCTGATACTTCAATCCAGTACTTGCTGAAGAGCCCACACGCCGAGAGAATGAATGCGAGGTAGAGAACCGCACGGATAGGGTCTTGAATCACAGCGCTGATGTCGCGAGGACGCGAGATGTAGTACGCCAACCCACCAACTGGGAACATCTGTCCATCACCCGGCTTCGTCCATCGACCAATGATGTTCACGAAGAAGTTCATCGGATAGCGAGTGTACAACAATTGAGACACGAAATACAAGTTCGACACAAGAGAAGTTTGAAGGATAATCGGAATGTTCGAGGTGTAGAACAATTTGATCGGGTACGAGCCTTGTGCGCCACGTACTCGGTTCGACTTGACCGGGAGGTCGACGCGGAATCCTTGAAAGTAGATAACAATGGCAAACACCAACACAGTTGCGAGCAGATTGGACAAGTTGGGAAGGTCCTCGCGGAAGAGCGCTTCACGAAGGGCACGTACTTTGTCGCTTCGCGTGATAAGCAGATGGAAGAATGCAATGATGGCTCCTTCGAACTCAACGCCTCGTCCGATATTGATAGTAGTCGGCGATAGGGAGCTCCACACAATAGTTTCGCAAATATTTGTTGCAATGAATAAGGAAATACCAGAACCTAGTCCATAGCCTTTTTGGAGAAGTTCATCCAACAAGAGGACAATGACACCAGCGACAAATAGCTGAGTCACAATGAGGATGGCGTTACCACTTCCAAGTGATGCAAGGTCGCCGTACATACCAGAGAACACATACATCGAAGATTGGACTAGACAGATCAATAGACCCACTAATTTTTCGGCACCAGAGAAAAGGGCACGGTCATCCTTGAGTCCTTGGTCGACATGAATAATCTTTGTTCCAGCAAGAAATTGAATAATCATTGACGAGGTAATAATCGGAGTGATACCAAGCTCCATCAAAGTACCGCGATTCGATGCAGCCAGAACAGCTCGCATGAAATAAAGAGGGTCGGAGCTCTTCGTATTTTTCACACCATACAGGGGGATTTGACAACAAACAAGGAAAATGAATAGCGTCACAGTGGTCCACATCACCTTCTCTTTGAAAGCAATGCGTTTGTTCGGTTGCTCGATTTCGGGCAGAAGCGGCATGAACGGCCGCACAACGGTGCGCCACATCTTGGATTGTCACAAAATAACGTCGCAATCAACAGGAGATATCACGAATCGCACACCCGTGAGTCGTTGCAAGGATGGGTATTCCAAGAATAGATAAATCTTCGAGTCCCAGACTATTCAATTTCTGTCGATGGGCGGTTCTGAACTGGTTCAAGACTGATACCGTCGATGACTTTAAGAAGTGGGATATAAAAGCCCTCAAGCTCTTCAATCATTTTGACATTCATACAGTAATGCATTATCTTGCCGTTTCCGCATTACAGTAGGGTAACTGCAAGACGTAACAGTTTGCAATTTTGCAGTGAAGTCATGAAATTTCATAATATTCAAGAAAACCCACAATTACCACCTTTCATGGCTGGATCTCCACGTGGTCTTATTCGCACACGTAAGGCTCAATTCTAAGAAACCGAGTTGGATCCATCGCTCTGCACCATGAACAGTGACGAACAGCAACACCACGATGAACTAATCGCTTCGAGCACAACTGCATTGCGCTCCTTGACGATATCGTCGGAAACTGCTGACCGAAGCGTCCGCGACGCCACCGCCTCACTGACTGAACTACTAGCAAAAGTCACCGCGTCTCGTACTGCTCGTGATGAGTTGGCCCGTGCGGAACGACGCTACAAGCAGCGTAACGATAAAGCGTTAGCGGAGCTTGAGCGTGTCGACCAGGAAATCGTGGAGGCGAAGGTTGGTGCGGTTGAACTCTTCGAAGAACGTGACGAAGTTAGGCGAGAGATTGCGCGGTCGAAGCAGGTACTAGAGGAGGTCCAACAGTTCGAACGAGTTGAGGCCGAGCGAAAGGCGGCGGAAGGTGACGAGAAAAATTCCAGTTCAAAGGTGCCTCTGAACAAGCAAGAGAATGAAGTGAGCAATATTGAAGCTCAAGTTACTGCCACTATGAAAGCTCTTTCTGGATTGGAGGAAGGACTTCTTGTCACCACTGACGAGTTGGACACCCTACGAAAACGAAAAGAGGCGTTGAAAGGCAAGCTGACAAATGCCAACGCGGATTGGTAGCATGTGCTTGTTCGTGCTGCCGTAACTCATTCAGTTTTCTGCGACGTAAATCGTTCCGTTTCCGTAATGTCAATGAAATAAAATCTCGACCACATTCTCACTGAGTGTTATGTACTGCACCGCTGTCCATGCTTGGCAGGAGAAGGTTCAGCATCGTGCAGATTAAATTCGAAATGGGGTACTGTAAGACAACAATTTTAAATTTTGCTTATTTTTACAGCATGATTGGCATAAGACAAAATGGTGCGACTCCACCAAAGTTTAAACTCGGTTCATGCTGGCAGCTTTGGCGCCGCCAGCGCTGTTTAACACCCTGTCACCAATATGGATGGGAAACCCGGAGATCGCTCGGACGCGGAAATTCTAGCCGACGAAGCGGCTCATCTCCCACTCAACGAGCGTGTGTTTCACAAAGTCTGGAAAGTACGAGAACTCGCATACTTGGAACTAGGCGACAATTTCGAAAGCGCCCCAGACGATGGCCAGATATTCAAGGAATACGCCAATGGCATGGCGAAAATTGCCCGCGATTCGAATGCTGCGGCGCAGGTAGCTGGCTTCCAAGCTATCATCAAATTTGCCGAGTCTGCACCACTCCCCATCGTGCGCAGCACAGCGAAAGAAATTGGCAAAGCCATAGGCGAGAAAGGGATGAATGGGCGACCTGTAAACAAAAAGCGCGCAGCCGAGGCAATAGTTGCTATGGTGGGCGCGGAATGCGGTCAAATTATCATCGAGATTTTCGCAGCAGTTGGGTTTAAAAGCAAAGTAGCAAAGGTTGTTGTTGGAACCGCAACAGCAATTTGCGATGCACTTTCAACTTATGGCAAAGCTCACATACCTATCAAAGCTATTTGCAAACACGTCCCAAAGCTTCTGGGCGACAAAAACAAAGAAGTACGTGCTGCAGGCAAGAAACTCGCCGTACTCATCAACTACTGGACCAAGGAACCTGCACAAACATTGATTCCTGGTGTGAAGGAAGTGATTTTGAAAGAACTCGAACCCTTATTCGCACAAAACGCAAAGAAATCAAAACCGAAAGCCACCAAGCTTACTCGTTCGAAAATCAAACGCGTCCGTAAAGCGGGTGAAGCGGAAGAGGACGAAAGCGAAAGTGAGGTCGAAGAAGAAGAAGAAGAGGAGGAAGATACTGATTTGGGAATCAATTTGTGGGAAAGATTGCAACCGATGAGGGTCGCGGTTGAAACGGACGACAAGGGAAAGGTTATTGCCTACGAGCAGTTTCCGAAAGCATTCCAATCGGATAAATGGAACCACCATAAAGCTGCGATTGATGCGGCGATTGAGGTCATTGGTGAAAACAAAATCATGGCTGGGACCGAGGCGGATTTGACACCTCGTTTTCGTGAATTACTACGGAAAAGCAAAATGGCAGTCGTCATTGCGTCGTGTGCTCGTCTAGCAATAGCGCTGATGCTCGGATTGCGGAAAGATCTTCCAAGAGCGACTGCTAGAGATTGCGCTTCCAGTCTCATTTTGCGGTTGAAAGAAACGAGTCGCGTTGTGGTTGAACCTGTCGCGTCTGCTTTGGATTTACTTCACCAAAAAAAGTTCATCAAAATCTATGATTTTCGAAATGACATCGAGAAAGCTGCAAAAATCAAATCACCCAAGTCACGAGTTAACCTCTTGAGATGGGTCGCACGTAGTATTTCAAAAGGAATGCCATCTGCTGACATCAAAGGTGAGCCGTTGAAGTTTTTCAGTGCATTGTTCCTCGACCAGACCGATGACCGTTCCACTGAAGTTCGAGATGCCGCATTGTTCGGAATATCTGCACTGCAGTATTTGGCAGGCACTAAGAGCACAGAAAAATTGGTTGCCAAGTTGGATAAGCAGAAACAAGTGAAAGTTACCAGCGGTGTCACATCTATTAAGGAAGCACGGAAAGCAGAGAAGGCTAATGCAGAGGCTGGTGGGAAATCTGAGGCTACACCAACGAAATCTGATAAGGCGGCAAAAGGTTCTACCAAGAAAGGAAGCGCTACAAAGCGAACGTCTGCAAAGAAGACATCGGCAAAGAAGGCCAAACCGAAACCCGCAGTATACGTCAGCGATGATGAAGGAGAAACAGGACTCTCTGATGAAGCTGCATTGGAAGCAGCAACCGCACGATACGAAGGGTTTGATGCTGAACAATGGAACAACAAGTTTGCGAAAGCTCGGGCTGGATGTGCCAAACTTGTGAATGAGATTGTATCAGAGAAAGAATCTCACGATTCAGATGAATCGGCGCTTTTGATATCATTGTTATTGATAGAACCTGGTCTTCATGACTCGTCCTTCCTTGCGGCGAAAGAAAAACTTGGGCTTCTTGGACACATAGCTGCAAAATGCTCTGCCCCATTGCCTCGAAAGTCGTTGCGCCGAGTATTATTACCTGCCATTGAAAAAGTTGGTGATATTAAGTGTGCTAAAATTGCGGAAGGTGTGCTGATGTCGCTCGCTGAAGCCACTAGTGCCAGATACTTTTTCCAAGCCTTGTCTGAAACAGCGAAAGAGACCATTAATGCTCGAGCACAAATCAATATTATGAAATTTGCTGTGAAAGTTATCGATGATTTCGGAATCCCTGCAGTAAAACCTGAAGATGTCGCAGCCCTAGTTGTAACAATGCTTGGGAAAGAAGGGGCGCCCGCACTCAAGAAAGCCACAATTACTCTTGCATGCCAAGCATCAATTCGTACTCCCCGCTCATTCAGAGATATGTTGGTATCGAAGCAAATCGATTCGGATGCGTTGGAAACTTTTGATGAAGAGGTAACGAAATACAAGAACACTCCAGACGCGCCGTCTCGCAAAAAACGCGTATTTGCTAATGTTTCTGCCGCCGTTCCAGAAGAGGAGCCCGCTGCACCAGAACCGGAACCAGAACCAGAACCTACGATCGAAACAGAACCAGAACAGTCGGATGAAGAAGAGCCTTCACCAGTTCGGAAACGCACACCGAAACGAGCAACTTCTCCGGAGCTTCCCAAAGAGCTTCTCAGAGTTTCCATTGCTGAACACTTCACTACCGGCTCTGGTGTACTTACTAAGCTTCAAAGTAAGGATTGGCGAACTCGAGGTCTTGGGCTAGAGGAATTGAATGGAATTATTACCGCCGCCAACTCTTTTATTGAATGTAATGTAGGCAGGTTACTTCTTCCTTTACTGAAGAAGAGGTTGGTGGACAGTAATGTGAATGTCGCGGCCGCTTCTTACGCAACTACTGGTCGGTTAATAACAGCGATGGGTCCCGATTCTATTATTCATTTGAAAGTCCTGATGCCCACTATTCTTGAGAAAGGTTGTACGGATATTAAGAAAAGTGTTCGTAGTTCCGCCATCAATTGCTTGAACATTTGGTACGACATCGTTGGTATGGCTCCTTTGGTTCAGTTTATGCACCATCCGTTCAAGGTCAAGCCAGACAAACAAGGCCGAATTCGGACTGATTTTCTACAATGGATTATTCCTCGTATTTCCGGAGAACTGGGTGGGTTTGTACCGGAGCAAGGTGAGTTGGAGCCACTAATTAGACCATGTATTGCTTGTTTACAAGACAACATTACAGCGGTACGCCACCTTGCGGAAAACCTGCTTGATGTCCTTGTCATGAACGTTGGTTATGAAGCTATTGAAGTACAACTACCAGAGAAGCAGAGCGTTTTGCGGCAATTGGAGCCAGTCTTGCAGAAGTATGCGAACAGTGCCCCAGTCGAAAATCCTTCCGCTCCATCTGCAACACCTGTAGCGAGAACACCTCGACGTTCTGTCAGAAGAACTCCTAGAACTAGTGTTCGCTCCGCCAAACGCCCGCAGTCTATGATGCTGACGCCACGAACTCCTGGCATGCCTGGACGACTTTTCGATCCAGGATCTGCTCAAAGTGGAAGAAGACGGCCAATGTCGATTCAAGTTCCTTCTGGTTACAATCAAGGCATTGGATTTGAAGAAGAACAAGATGAACAAGTATTGATTCCGAATGCCAATCGAGGAATGCGAAGTGAGCAGTATATGCTGAGGAAGAGACGCAGTGCAGAAGAAGCTGTAGAAGAAGGGGGTGATGGCAGTGGAACAGTTTCTGAAAACCTTGATGACCTGGTAGCGGACTTGAAGGATTGTGTGTCGCCATTGATGTTCGAAAAATTAACGGCGCCAGCGAATCGATTCCAATTCCACATCGAAGCTATGACGACGATAAAGTCGTTCATGATTGGGGACCCGGAAACGACAGTTTCGGTTGCTGATGTTCTATTGCGTTGGGCTGCATTTCGTATTGAAGATAGTCGAACACCATCTACGGTCCTTACCGCGATTGCAGACTTCGTGAATAGTATTTGTGAAGTTTTGCTTTCATCGGATATCAAACTCAGTGAGTATGAAGCTTCTGCATTGGTTCCCGCCATTGTTGGCAAATGTGGGAGCAGTAGAGAACCTGTTCGTAATAGAATGCTTCATTGTTTGCTAGCTGTTGGAGAAGTTATTCCAGGTGACATTATGCTTGTGTTTTTATCAAGCAGTTTGCAGAGACCGATTGGTCAATTCGCATGTGAAGAGGTTGCCAAGGAAATTTGTCAATTGATCGATAGGAAGTGTGGTTCCGGTGCCGGCTTACCAGTCGGTGTCCTGCCAGTCATCGCGAGAGTCACATATGGCGAGGATGAAGTTGCTGGTCGTGCTGCAGCAAGCTGTATCTCCAGAGCACATTTTCATTTCGGTGACGATTTATGGGGATTGCTGGGTCCGTTAACAGACGAGCAGGCTCGTCTCATTGAAGAACGTTTGGCACAAGCCAACAACATTGCTCACCAAGTCGAGCCTTCTACCCCGACACCGATGGGTTCGCCACCAGCTTCCCATTTTATTCCATCAACTCCAGTTGGAGTTACAGACATTCGTCCAAGCGACTATCGACTATCTGTTGCTCCGCAACCCGCTGCCAGCGTTCAGTCTACCATCAGAAATGTATTGTCTACTAGAACACCTGCGAAAATTCGACCAGCCTTCGGCAGAAGCGGATCTTCAGAAGGTCCAACGTCATCGAGAAGAATCTCGCGAGTGCTTCAGAAACCCGACTCTGCTGATACTGTAGCCTATGTATTACATCAACTACAAGACCCTGACCGAGATGAACAACTTGATGGATTGTCGGTTTTGTATAGTGATTTGCAACTCGATGATAGCAAGCTGCGCCAACTCCCATCCGAGGTCATCCCAAAGTTGAGCAAATGCTTTATTGCTGCACTAACACGAATCGAGAATATGGAAGGCAACATCGATGACCCTCTCATCCTGAAAAGGTTTTTGAATGCGATTATGGCGTACGCTCGAGAACCAGAAATTATTGTGCTGCTTAATCAAGAAGGTATGGAGAAGATTCTGAATGACTTGCTGCATGCAATGGTTCCAGATGAAGTTCGCGGAATACAAGACTGGAAACAAGTCCGTCGTGGAGTGAATCTAGTACTCTTGAAAATTCTAGAGGCTTGTACACAGAACATGCTGTTCAGTTCGTTGATACACGTCCTCAGTTCAAGTATTGCTATGCTTGCCGAAGTTCATGATGTTGCTTCGAAATCGCGAATATCCTCTAAGTGCTCGTTTTGTATTAATTCTATTGCAAAAGCAGTGCAGAAAGGGTTTGGCACATGCAATATTGAAGATCTTCTGAAGGATATGCATGAGTTTCTTCTTGCAAATCCAGTTCGACCACAAGCAGTTGAAACTTCTGAAGAGCAAACAATTGCCATTCGACTGTTGAAAACGATCGTTGATAAGCTGATAGCTGAAGTTGGGTTACAAATCAAGGATCATTTGCGAAAAATTGGAGGAGAAAACTCTCAACTAGCACGATATATTGAAATGAAGTTGAATGATGGCACTATCGATATTCCAGTCGATGAGGATGTTGTCAGTGGGGACGGACTATCAGAGAGTGATGACGAGGATGTTGGAAGAACTACTCCGGATCCAGAAGCAATTGCCAGAGCTAAGCGACTTATCCGCAGTGGCTCTGGACGCTTGCGTGGCGGACCTGGACGAATTCCAAGCAGCGGACCTGGTAGTGGTCAAGTCTATCTAAGGCGACTGAAAGAAATTCAAGAACGATACGGGTTACAAACGAATAACACTGGATCGAGTGTATCATCCTCTTCAACAACAGATGCTGGCTCCTCAGCATCAGATTCTACTTCTAATCAGCCAAGCGCTGCAGTTGTCGGGGGGTCTAGAAAAGTCAAGGCAGAGTCTATGAATCGAGCAGCTGCATTGCGGGAACGAATGGCAAGAATTAGAGCTGGACAGGAAAGTTAGGTTAAGAATAAAAAGGATCTTGGCAAAACATAATTTCAAAATAAGAATTGTAACAAAAACTTGCTGTACCCGCGTTACTGAATGCGTGCTGTATCGACAGCTGTAAATTTCTACCTTACGCATCCTCGAAACGCACTATCCTTCCTTTTCGTGAGACCTCGCTGCAAGTGGTGGTGGTATCCCACTGAACGGCAGTGACATCGCGCCTGAGGGCTGCTCGAGTCAGGAACTCAAGTTTGCTAGCGTGATATTATGGAAGGAGCAGCAGCAGTAGCGCCGGCCGGAACCGCAGCAGCAGACGGTGCTGCCGCTGGATTGAGGCGTCGCGCAGGTGGCGCTACCGGTGCTGCTGGGTCAAGTGGTGCGACAGGCCGAACAGCTAGGGTTACTGCGAGAGCAGCAGAGGGTTCACCATGGACACGAGAACGTGTTGTTGTACCGTGTGTCGTGGTGGCTGCGGGATCAGTTGTAGCGATGGGGTTGAGTGCTTTGGCGTTATTTTCGGGTCGAGCGCAAACGTTGGCAGTGGCAGCATTTATCGCTACGCTATGTTCGGCATTGTTAATACGATTCGCAATACAACTAGGGGCAGTTGCGGCCTCACACCCACATCTCCGGCGTGCCAGCATGCACCGACTAACAGGTGAACGTGCCGCGTACGTGCGAACATCGCAGAGATTGGCGATGATGGACCGCGACTTTACTGCGGCCGACTACGAAATGCTCCTTGACTTGGATAATAATTCTACCCGACTGCGCAGATTTCTCGAAGGAGCATCTCAAGACTACATCGACAGACTTCCGACGTATACTTTCCAAGATTCTAATTTGTCGAAACAAGACGCGACCAAAGGAACCACAAGTTCGTCGCCACCATCGTCACAACCACAAAAAGTTGTTTCCCTAACAGATATTCCCGGTGAATTACCTAAATCATTCGTTGATTCCCCAACTTCCACCGCCGTGCCCACTTCGAATGACGAGCAAGCAGATGCGTGTGATGGGGATAATGCAATTACCAGAGCTGATATGACTAGTAACATTACAACGTGTACCGACACGAAAAAAATCGGTGCGTCTTCTACAGGTGCGACGTTATGCGCGCACGAGTTAAGAGCTACATCATCTTCATCAATGGAACCAGCAATGAAGCATGGGTCAAACCCAGAACTAGGTGGCGAAACCATGTTCCGCTGCGCGATTTGCCTGGAGGACTTTCAACAAGGCCAAAAGATTCGTATTCTACCGTGCTGGCACAGATTCATGGCGTCGTGCATTGACCCATGGCTACTCGAGCAAGCGAAGTGTCCGATTTGCAAGGCGTCTATCCTCAGTGGCTAGCGCCACCGCTTTTGAACTATTGCTTCTTTTTGTACTCGATAAATGCGACTAGTTGTATCTGTACTTTCTGTACCCGTACTTTCCCCATGAAGAATATGAAGAATTACGCACTGTTTTTCATTTGCATCTTAGCGGAAACCGTTGCCACGCCTAATCATGCTGCGCATACCACTTACGGTGACAATTATGTTTTATTTCTCCTCTCAGCTGCATCCTTCATGTTGTTCCAAATTTTCTTTAAATGCACTTGGTCTTAAGTCTTCCGACTTGAATACTTCCTGGGCGAACAGTAGTAACAGATGATTCGTCTTCCAGGCAGTTAAATTCGATGGCTCAAGCCGTTTATTGTACAATCTTTGCGAAATACAAGGTTTGTTTGTTTCTACCGTCTGCCTTATCTGTGGTCCTAAAATGGGCTTCGCTCTCGCGACGACTATCCACCGATGAACGTTATTTGATACAGAGTGTGGAAATTGTCAGTAACGGTTCTTACGCCCTGTATTTACGAAAGATTCAACCTGAGTGGAACAGAGTGGAACGCTGTATACGGGAAATCACGCTGTATGAATTGTTTGCGTCTTGCGCACTATTCGTATTCCTCGTTTTATTGATAGAAATGGTAATTCCCTGTTTCGCTTTTCGGATCTTGTGTTCGGTGGTATTGTTTGTTAAATTTGGTCAATCATTTTCGACTCGATTTTGTGGACTGTTTCAAATTAATAGAGATATTGAATTTAGAATCGAGAGTGCATATCCGTGTCTCCGAAGCCTTTTGTAGTACAAACATTGTAGTAAAGAATACAACGTCTGCTGAAATAAAAGAAATCTAATAACGAACAGAACACTTTTTTGACCAAGCAATTTATTTATTACTCAGTTCTTTTCACGAATGCAAGATAAGAGGTCAATTGGTGGATTTCATGAATTCTACTAACACAGTTCCACTGACTTGATACCTACATTTGAATTAAGTTATGCGGCTTTGAGATTTAACCGACTCGATACAAATTCATGACCAAGAGCGCGAGTCTATTTCAGGATTTTTGATATTGCATGTTGATAGGTTTATCAAAATTCTTTGTAGTTAAACATGAATAACATACTGCGCTGAATCGAAAATTTCGACTCAAATGAAAACATTCAACTAATGTTTGGCGATATTAAGTCATTAAACTGAACAAAAAAGACTACAAATATTTGATTAATAAAATTTCAATGTGTTGATTTATTCATCTTGTTCCCTATTTCAGTCGGGATAACTCTGAGGCCCGCCGCGCCGAGGTTTAAAAAGAATTTATTTGAAGAAAACGAGATAAAATTACACAGAAACCCAGGATCAAACTAGCTGGACAACAAAATCAAGTTCGAGAATTTACTTTCTACAATTTCGGAGATCGTTGGGCCAAGTTATCGGACTAAACAATTGGACTGAATTACCGTTAATGAAAAAGAATTGAAATAATATACTACGGATTCGATAGACTGCATGTCTAGGAAATGGATTAGTTTGAGAAAAAAGTTTTAACCTGAAAAGTGGATAAGCCAGAATTAGCACATTGAGAATGTAAAGGAAAAATCTTAGTAATTCTGTAATACGGGGAGGTTTTGCTCTTCGATTTTGCCCATTTACAATTTTGACGGCTCCGCAAAGTATCATAGGGTACACTGATGGCCTCGTTGAATTATTTCAACTTTTACCGCCATCCCAACCATTTCACTTCGCACCAGTTCATTGATATTGAACTGAATTGATAGAAAAATCTTAAGAAGACTCGGTTCGTTGCTTTTTTGAAATTCAACAACGAAGTACATAACTGGTTTGAATGCGTCCATATTAGCTTCCACGGCTGGATACGAAGTAATGCGACCTGATCCAGCATGTGTTGATTTTCAAGGATTCAAATGAAGATCGAGCGGCGTCTCGATTTTCCGCAGAAATCAACTCCTGATGTCTGCTGCAGATTTCAAGAAACGTTCAGCCACAAGGAATACAGCTCCAGACCTAGGCTCTACGTCTTGGATGAAACGAAAACCGCGATGTAGGTTCTTGATCCATCCATGCCTTTTGAAATCTTCTACTATTCTTTTGACGCTCTTAACATCTTCCGTTATTTCGACCAACATCTAATCTACGGCGCTTGATTGGAACACAGCCTTCATACAGTTTTGCAATGTGTAAACAAAGCAACGAATCCATGAGTATTCTTGACGCCTTATACTGGAACTAACAGAGCTGTTGGCCATTTTCGCCATAGCCTCTTTACCTTTTGTGACAATTGTGAAAATTTTCAGTACGGATGCGAAATC
>JAAUYH010172043.1_pt1 | contig 20733 bp, 13 predicted proteins | sample 7278061 | NCBI WGS metagenome assembly JAAUYH01 (sample SAMN14350203, study PRJNA611818) | marine sediment metagenome | isolation source: surface marine sediment (0.6m) | place: French Polynesia: Moorea | collected 2018-08 | reverse complement strand
GACCATGTCTTTCGAGGATGTCTTTCGAGGATTCACAATTGTCACTGATGGTGCTGCGGTTATGGCTAAAGTAGCAAACGCTTCCATTTCACGTGGGATTCATGCACCCGATGAAACGTGGATGAGTTGCGTGGCACATTCCTTGAACAATATCATGAAATCCGTGCTATCATCGAACTGTCATGGTGCCAACTTGGAATTCGTCGCACAAGACTTTTGGTCCATAAAACGAATCATAGAAGATGGAAATAGGTCACGGTGGAACTATTTACTTCCAAACAGATACAAGCTACTCCAAGAGTGTGAAACTAGATTTGGGACACACTATCAAGTCTCGAAACTTTTTCTCAGGTCTGCATTGTACCTCGATAAATTGGTTGACTCGCATCTAGGCAACCAAGCACGAGTGTTGTACGGCAGTTTGAAGAAGACATCAAGTATTGACGGGACCATTACAGGTTATCCAGGAATAGAAGCAATCTTTGATGCGTTTGGGGTTGTAGTTGATTGCATCGAACGATTCGAAACTTCTTCGCGTCCAATCATGCACATGGCTCTTCCTATGGTCTGCAGGATGCTCTAAACCTTAGAGGACATATGTAACGGGAATATTTGTGGCGTGGATAAGGAAAGCCATTGGCGTATCCATCCGTTTATTCACGTGAGCTATGCCGCATTATGCGTATAAAATTGTCGCAGAAATCCTGGGACCATCCGCTTCTATTAGTTGGATGTTACTTGAACCCGATGTTTCGCGAAATGGAGTTCGTGAACGACACTATCAAACGATCAGATTTTCGGTCCAAAGCGGAAGAATTTGCCCGAAAGATGGTCCGAAAATTCAAAGAAGATGAAAGACGTGCAAACTCACCATCATATTTGGTTATCAATGGGAGGAATTAAGAAGACAGGAATGGTAGTACGGAGAGTCCTGATGTGCAAGAAATTCCCGACGATAGTTCATCACTTATGCCCAATGTAGGAGGGAAAAAAAGACCATTTGACTTGTTCTTGTCAACAGATACTGTTCCAAAATCAACTCACACTCTTGATGAAGTATCTAAATATAATATGGTCTCCCTTGATTTCGTGACAAGAACACGAAAAGAATTGATTGAAGACGATTTTTCCGCGATGAAGTTTTGGTACAGTCAAAAATCTCTTTGATATATGACATGATAGTGGTCCTCTCATTACACAAATAAAGAGGTGATACAATGTTTGTTGATCTCAAAAGTTCTTTTGTTTTCATTGTTTGTGAGGAACATATTTGTGGTTGCATGCTACCAGAAGGTAAATGGATATTACAAGTTAACTAGGTATGGTCCATGCCGAATCTCTGTTGGTTAGTGCTACGGTAGTCGACACTCACCATTTCGCAAAAAATTAGAAGTGTCAAATAATTTGGCGTACAATGTGACGTTGTATCGTATTGTAAACGAGTTCAACTGTTTATGAAGGTCTATTTGAATTGTCGAGATTAAAAAAATGTATAAAAAGGGCTACTGATGCTTGAGATTAGACAATCACAGCCAAAATGTGCCACTCTTCAACTTTAAGGAACATTGAGGGGACCATTTCAAGTACTACATCATCCCAAAAAGCTCGTGATAAACGAACGAGTTTGGTCCGTGAAGCATGGGTCCGCCAACGTCAGAGACTATCATGATTCCAGTCAAAAAAGGGAATTGATTTATTCATAAATGAAAAGGACCATATTCACAAGACAATGCCGAGGGAGACATAGTGCGCTTTATGTAATGTGAACAATAGTAAGAATGTTAGGAGCAAGAAAACCAATATTATGTGTGTAACATGCGATGTGCATTTATGTAAGAGTTCACACTTCTTCGGGACAAGCTGCTGGGAGGAATGGCACAGCGACCCGCAGATCAAGCAACGCATAAACTAGCGCCAACTTACACGTCAGGCTACTCGTAAGCGGTTCTTGCTGCCGGCCGCGAATGGCCCATCGTCATCAGCGGCGGGCCGCCGCTGATGGTGGTGATGTTGCTGTGTTGTGTCTTCTTCGCGCTTGGTTGCTTTGGGGGCACCGTAATGTGAACGGTCGCGCACGCATGTACCTCTTCCCGTATAAATGTCGCCTGATGTGTTTAGATGAATTATGAGTAATCATTCACGGATTGAAATTGCTTGCAACCGGATCGTTTCTGGATCGACCTTCATACGAAATTAGTATTGGACGGATAGAAATTCTTCATGAATTTTGATGTTTGGATACGGACCATAAATTAAATCTAGGATTTATGAATGGTATAATACCATGTTATAGCATTTCTATTGATGGCGTGAACTGAAAACAGATATTTAAATTTGTACATTTTTGGGAACGGATCGATCAACGATCCGTTCGTATGCAGCTCTAGTGCTGGGTGTTCTGAAGAGCCTGTCAACATAACAACGAACCCAGTTGCTCCAATACAATTCAGTAAACAAGCCATTTCAAGGAGCCCCACATTCCGTGGAAACACGGTTTCTGCCTCATCTCCACCAAATGTCAGCAGTGCCAAACATCAAGGTCAGTCTCAATCGAAAAGTCGAGCTTTCGTCTTCTCTGCATCAGTATCAGACAGCCTTTTGGACTCAGTTGAGCACATATTCCCAGTCAGGGCGATGGACAGAAAGCAGGTGGAATCAGAGCATAACCGAAATTGATTGACGACGAATCGGACTAGTGAAGTATTTCGGCGCAAATTTAACTCAACATGGCAAAAAGGCCCACCTACTGGTGATCCTCATTGCCCTCCTCATACATGCCACACCAAACGCCTTCCATGAATATTGCAGAAACTTCTGGCATGTGCCTGATGCCAATAAAGCTGAGATGGTTTTCGCAATAGCGGAAACACGCTTTTTGCAGCCAAATATCGTCCTAATAGTGTTCGATTTGGCAGTACGAATTCAATTTTGGCAACACCTGGTGCTGTTTTTCTACCAGCACCTAATGATATGCGCACGATCGAACAAATTCCAACCCTGAATATGTCTTAACGCGTCGATTTCAAAGTTCACAAAAGACCATTGTTCGAAGGCGCATGAAAGACACAGCAATATCTGGTACGAACTCTCTTATGGAGATTATGCAAATGCAACTCACCAAGGACTCTTAGAGGCTCCAAGAGCAGCACGAAGAACGTGCAGAGAGATTTAGGCTTGGGAATTAGAACAGAAATAGAAGAGAGAAACTGAAGAAGCGGATTGAAAAAGGCGCAAAGAGCTCGCAGAACGCGAAGAAAAGAGCCACAATGATTACATCCAGCTGTTACTGTTGTCCCTCACGAAAGACATGGAAAAATAAGTTCACGTTTACTCTGTGATTCTAAGAAGTTCGCTTGTATCCTGGCCAAGCCGCGGCATGTACACATTCAAAAGTTGGTTCAGACCAACTGTAGATGTTCTGTAGTCAAATAGATACACTATGTCGATAAAATCAAACGCCGTTCACCTCTTACTTCTTAAGCGAATCGGTATTGAGTTCTAGGTAAACTGCTTTGCAATACGTTCATACTCCATTCTGCTGCTTGAAGTGCCGATATCGCTTGCTTATATGCTTCGTACTGCGCAGTTCCAATGTCAAAGCTGTTTGCAATAGTTACAGAATTAATAAGAAAACAATGGCGGGCCTGACAGAACGCGGAATCTACCTCACATTGACCACCTGCTCCGTTATAGGAATTGGACAGCTTCGCATATACATCATCGTAGTCGGCAACAGTTTAATCGTGCAAGCAACCAGAAGAATTCATTGCGCACGCGATACTTTTCACACTGGACGCAATGACCAAAACATGGCTGACATAGTGTTCATGCGTCCATCCGTTATAAAAACGCATTTTGCATAAGCAAATCACCACTTTTCTCCAAGCGCAGCTTGACACCGTCGGCGAACCAGAATATGTCTTTCAGAAGAAGGTAGCGCAGTTTAATAGCCTCTAAAATTATCGATTTCAGCAGCGAAAGGAATGTTCACTACATCTGAGCTTCTTCACCGAAGGCAATGCACAAGAATTCGACGTCCGCTAGATGTATCCCAAACAGCATAGAAAGTCAGTGCTCTGAATCTTGACGTCTTGTCCGATTCAAACACAGTCCGAGACATTGATTGGCGTTCATTGAACGAGGTCGACCATAGTCAGCAATACTTAAACGATGAATGCTCCCATCTCTTGAATATGGTGAGAATTTGTCGTCGAGCGATTGAAAATAATGTAGTAAAGAGCGAAAGGCAGAGTGGTCTAGCCCAAAATGCGTGGTTTAGGACTGGTTAGAATCGGAACCAAACACAGTCACAAACGCTGACATAAATGGATGCTGCAAAGCTCGGCGAGTGCTGCGCCGGGTGCGGTGAGAACGACTATTCTCGTTTAAACAGTTCCAAAAGGAATCTGTCGTCGAAGATTCGCCATCCAGTAGGTGGTGGAGCAAAATAAACGTTTGAAGCCGCAGCATTTTGTCTTTGTTTAACACCAGTTCATCTTCGTCAAATCTCAATGCCCAAGAAAGGACAGACAAGACTTTACAGTCTATTTAAATTTTTCAACAAGTGTTGAGGGTGCAGGATGGGTCAAAGTGCCCTGTCGCTACGTGAAAAATTCATGTTCGAGCACAGATGATCAAAATGAGAAACGAAAACGAGACTGTAACCTGTGAAGTGTTGAATTGTCTCATACAAGAACTATACTACAATATCACTGGGTACTACTTAAGGAAAACAAAGTTCTGCTATTCGATTGAAAGAAAATTGTTATCCCAGGCCGACTCGGCTATCTTTTTATACCAAGTGCTTTTAAATTTCGAGTATTTCCTAGTTTAATATCCAAAATTCTATTGAATAGAGTAAGCATGACCCTACACACTGTGGAAAATGGAAGTACAGCGAATCAATTTAGTGAAACTGTACAAGTTGCGAGGGCACCGATATGGTACATAATAGAAGATGAAACTAAGACTATCAGTACAATATCTAAGGCCATTTGTAACAAACTGCACGATTGTATAGAACAGTGTGAACGAAATATTGAACAAGTGGAGAAAAAGGCGTGTCTAAAGGGTCTTTAGACAGAACCGCTGAGTATTGGGCGTATTCCTGCGGGGATAAGCTATATCATTTATCAGAAAGGCAAAGATCATGGCTCACCAATTCACTATGATATAAATAGTCTGTTCGGCACGGCTGTGTTGTTTCAGAAGGACGAGGTCTGTGGCCGACTCCATATTCATGGAGTCGATCTACCAGAACGGTTTCACCCTGGGGACACTATAATCATGGATCCCAGGCAGCTACACTGGGTTGCGACTATTGAACGTGAGAACGAACGTAGAGTTCTAGTTTTTACGCTGTAAGAACATTTCACTGGTTCGTGAATGTATCTATTTGGCATCAGGGTTTTGGGACATCGTGAATAGTACAGTAGAATCAGCAGTCAGAAAATAATTCTGATTTTCAGTGACGATACAGTAGAAATTTGTGCACACAAATTTTATACGGGTCACTGTTGTAACCTGGACAAATCTGTTCTGCAGAATTTTCGGTTATATCCAGTGTTGAAGGCCACTTTCTAGACATTATCATTGCAAGTCACTTCTTGAACTGGGTTAACCTGCTCTTCGGATTTTTTTCTTGGAATGCAGTAGCCGATAGTTTTCTATACCACTCCATCCATAAAGCTCCATTGCAAATCTGTAGGTCACCATTGATACATATCGCCTGTATCTAGTTGTAAACTCCAATTTTTTTGGTCATTACACAACTCTGTATTCTTGCGAGAATGTGTCTCGACAGATAGTTTGGGTGAAAAGAATTGTGAGGATGAAGAGGATGGTACGAGGACAGTGAACAGTGAAACGTCACGCACGAAATTTTCAACGCGTATTTTTCTAGATTCCTGAAGCCCCGTGATAAGTAATGCTACAACATGATGGAGAATGATATCGAGTACCTGATTATCAAGTGAGGATATCTAGAACCTTTTGATGTTAATGTTCCAAAATTATACCTAATTCTGTTATGCATTTCTGCACGGAGGGAGTACTGTACACACAGGGCAATAAAAATAGTTTGAATCTAACACAGTCAATTCCTGACGCTATACCAGGGTTTTTCTGAATACAGATCAGATGTATATGTGTGCGCTTGTATCTTTGTTCCCAGTACACCTCCGGCTGTGTAAGATACCAGCTCACCAACTAGCGGTTTCAGAAGCGGTAAAGTCGATTAGTTGCGCAGGAAAAAAAGGTAGAGTGTCGACTGAAAGCAGTTCACACCGACGCCATAATCAGCTTCAGCAATCTGTTTTACGGCCTCTCCTTTCAACACGTCGATAAATCGCGCTGGGATAAAGTAAATAAGATTTTAGCAATGTTCACTGCTGATGTTTCGCCATGCCTTGTTTATCGCCTGAACCAAATCACAACCGTCTTCGTACTGACGAGAATTCTCATAGACTTCCATTACCAGGTCTCCGCGAAGGTTCTCTCTTGGATTGAGGTCGGGAGGCCTGGCTGACCAATCCATTACCGCCAATCTTTCCTCTTCAAACCAGTCGTACGTCGCCTTCGCTGTATGAGGTGCTGCATTGTCTTGCTTAAAGTAGAAGACTTCCGGGTGTATACATTTCGCTCGATTAATGAAATAGTTCGATAACATGTTCACGTACACTGCTAAAGTCATTGTTTTCGTCAAATAGCACAACTTAATCGTTCCCCGGCAACTAAAAGCCCTTTATCCATGATCGGACTCCCATTATTTTGTCGTCTAGAGAAATAGCATGTTTCCAACCTGCTGCCGTGCCAATATGATTTTAATCCATCAGGAACATCCATGATAAAACTTTTCTCATCCGTAAAAATGACTTCTCTCCAGTTGCAGTCCAATTTATGCGCATATTTCTCAGCCGATTCAACTCGCTTCAAACACTGTTTCATGGATAAGCGTGGACCTACAATAGCCTCTCCAGTATAGAAAACTTGAATCTCCTAGAATCTGTTGCACCCTACGCTTCTGCACAGGGGCGTTACACATCGAACGAATCTCTCGAGCCGAGTAATCACCGATTGAACCTTCTGAATCACTTGACGCACCATGTGTGCTGTCATTTTCGGCGGATCCCCTCGTCGACCCTTCGGTTTCTGAATTCCTCCATAGTGAATGACCTACCTTACTGCGGATTCCGAGAGCTCAGTCACTTTAAATATCGTCTGCACCTCCAATTCTCGTTCGCGAGAGCCAATATATATTCTGCTTCATCTGGGCGTAGATGTGTGGCGCTACCCAATTTCGCTAAGAGTTATTGTCGCGAGTGAGTTAGCAATGTTGATTCCAATAGTGGGATGTGCTTGTTCACCTGATATTGCAGCAGATTTGAGCTCGGAAAAGCTAATAGTTGTAGCATCTATCTTTATTCCAAACGCAATTATTCCGTTTTTACGGTTTTGGGCGTTTCGGATGCGGGAGTGCGCGATATGAATGCTATGTAGTTGTAGATATATACGAAACCAAGGTATGCACTCGAACTGGATCCAGCAATACGCAGAGTGGAGATAGAGCTGGACTGTATTCGTAGCCGTCTATTTTTATTGCGCTGGGCTTACTACCATTTGTCGGAGTTCCGAAGGTGAGCTGACCTCTGAAGTCGCATAGTGCAGTATGCATTTGTTTCACACTCAAATTGAGTACCGTGGACATAAGCCCCACGCCAAATTAATAGGTCCAAGTGTTTCACCTCAAATAAACCGACGCCTCGCGCTTATGTTCACAGCAAAGCACGGTACAAGCCCCTCGTCCGACTGAGAACATGTTCGAGGAGACCCTGGCGAGGGTCGAATAGTGCAAAACCCAGTGCTCACCCTCGCATGCGCGTGAACGAGGAATAGAATCGAAAACCGCGCGCGAAAAAATCAAAGCCAGATCGGATCGCGCCCTGCATCACGCTGTACATCTGGGACAGACAGACAACCCAGCGAGAAACTGATGAATTACAGGATGTTGCAGCGGCGTTAACTGAATACTAGAAAGGCAGGATAGATGGATTTCATGGCGAAAGTATGTCACATAAGCAATTGCGGACGGAATCTATTGCTCTAAAACAGCCCTATCTAACTATCAAAGGAGCAAATCTAAACCAAAAAAGCGAAATGCGGCCGGTAGGCCGCAAAAATTGAGCGAGAAGCGGAAGCGCGTCGTTGTGAATGCCGCACGGTCGCCTGGCATGACGGCGAGGATGGTGGTAGCGAAAACTGGGATGAATGTGTCAGTGCGGATGGTGCAGCCGGTGCTGCAGCACCTCCCACTGAAAAAATTTGGCAAGCGCAAGGTTCGGCCGGCCTTGACTAAGCGGGTGGTCGTGCTGCGTCTGAAATGGGCCGAAAAAATGATCCTTAAGGCCGGCGTGTTTTGGTGCAAAGTTCTTTTCACCATCGAAAAGAGCTTCACCCGCGACGGCCCTAATGGAATATTGTACTGCAGGCGGGACAAAAGGCTCCTGCGAGAGGTATTTACGAAACGTGCGCGGAGCGGGAATGGGGTGATGGTGTAGGGTGGCATATCTTAGTGCGAGAAGACAGAGCTGAATTTCGTGAACAGAAACATAGATGCCGTGGCATAGACAACTACGCTGAAGTCTGTATTGGACACTTTCATCAACTCGTACTACCCCACGGGCCTCTTATTCTTGCAGGACGGTGCTCCCGCTTACCGCCCCAAAACGACAATGGGCTACTTTTACGACATGGACATTCGCGTTCTAGACTAGGCGCCGTGCTCTCCAGATATGAATGTCACAGAAAACTGTTGATGGTACCTTTTGCGTGCTGTTTATAAAAATGGTCGGCAGTTCGATATAGCAGAAGATTTACGCGAGGCACTTACGTAAGAACTGGAAAACTATCTCTAGAATACATACGTAACTTGATAGAATCGAACCCTCGTTGAGTACATCAACTTTCGAAATGTGATGGCTGTGACACAGAATACTGGAACGTAAAATTTCAATGTGGCTGGCTCGTGAAGTGTATGGCCTTAATTTTTGTCGCGCGCCATTATCAGTCCTATTCTTCTTCCATGCGCGTGCGAGCGAGCGTACTCAGTTGCGAACTATTCGGCCCTCGGCACGGTCTCGTCCAACATGTTTTCAGTCGAACGAGGTGCTTGTTTTGTGCATAGCTGTATATGCACGCGTGGGGCGTTGAATTACTAGTGGCTGAACCCTCGTACCTATTAATTTGCCGTGGGTTTACGTGCACCAAACTGACTTATTTTGCCGCTTGCCTTGTTAGTTTACTAAACATTCTGCTCATACATGTAAAGATATGATTCTAAGAGTGCTAAGTCACACAAAAAATTTCGTTTTTTCGTTGTACGTTTTTCGAAGCATTCTGACTTCGCACTTTCGATATTTTATGATAAATGCATCAGACAGAGCTTCCGAGAGCTAGTGCGAGCTCTCTTTTTCTGAAAAAACCATAGCCAGATGAAAAAGAAAAATCAAATGAACATTCCTCACTGCCTCCTTTAGTAAACTCGTATGATAAATTGACATCATACTACTCGCCCATATATGTCTGCTACTCTATCTACTCATCGGTTGGATCCTATTATGCCCAGTTGTGTCGCTGTAGCATCCAACGATAAACAAACTCGCTTCAACCATAATGTTTCTTCTTGTAAATCCTTCGGTTGCCAGTTCCTCATCTTCAGCACCACCTAGATATGCCATCTAAGCATTGTTCTGCATACATACAACGAGAATTCATTCAATATTTTCCTGTAGTATGCTAATTTGACTCTTCTCTGTAGATCGAGTTTGTCCGGAGCAAGCATCAGTGTAACACAGACACAGATGCGAAGCAGGTTGAATCAAGCATAGGAGAGCGTCTCTCACAAATCACTTAACACATTTCAACCTCAATATTGGATCTTTTGTATCTCAATGCAGCAAAAAACGCCGTCCTTTCTACATGTCCTTAAATTTTCGCGCGACAAAATCATCCTTAATCTGATAAATCCTTTCTACTGAGATACAGCCTTGCCGTTGCTCTAAACTAATGCTACCGTGATGTTTGTCGATCGAAGACGCATGTAATGAGCTATTTTTTGCAATTTAGCTCCCATATATTCGGGCTCCAGGTCCAAAATTTAAAGTGCCCCACAGGTGTCCTTAAAATTGTGGCGTGGGGCTTATACTTGCCACTTTTTTCTTACTGTCCTGATGATCATGCTTTAATGTGTGAAGCGCCTTTCTTGTTTTAGGGCACCGTACTCATAACCGTGACAGTGCCTTCCGGCGTGGTCTGCCTGTTGGAAAGGATGAGCAACAGGGATGACGGAAGACCTGGCATCATGCCAGCAATTGGAAACATAATGGTAAGCTCAAATAAATAATTATGTATTTAGATGATTCCAGATGTGATGTGGAAATTTCCACATAACTCTAGAGAGTTTTATTTACATGTTGCTTACGTAACCTAATAGTATAAATACCGTTGCCAAATATTCGAATAAACCCATCAACCAATTTCCGTTTCACTACACTAACTCGACCTATTCTTTCACTGCCAACTATTGAGGGCGGCAAAAATCAGGACACCCTGTACTGTAGTGGTACGGTACCGTACACCGTGAAAATAGTGTGGCGTATCATAATAGATAAATAAAACGTTCTATTTTCAATCTGACAATACCAAATCAGAATACAAGATTGAAACTCGAATGCAACTTGAGAAAAATCGGAACGGGGTTTTTTGCTGACCGCTAACAGAACACTGTGTATTCGTGTTTGCAGTAGATGCAATGAAAAGTACATGCGAAAATTTATTATTGGTCGAAGAAGCCAATTAATGCGCTGAAAGTGCACTAACTGCTAATTTTTTGCAAAGAATGCGTTGCCATCGTTTTGTGATTGAATCTAACTGTTTAATTCGGAACGATCCCCGAATTTGAACGATAATCTGCCTGTGTTATTTATCTATTATGATACGCCACACTATTTTCACAGTGTACGGTACAGTACAATACAGTACCATGTAATACTGTACGTACCACAGCACCAGTTACTGTTTTTCCTGGTATAGCTTCGCTCGATACTGCCTCGCCGCTTCCATCGCTGGTGGATGATTTATATCGAATGGCAAGCCGTCCTCATCTAATGCATCCCGAATTCGGTCCATAATGAACGGAAATGCTGCTCGGTCTTTGCCATGCTCCTTCAAGATTTGTACGACGTGGTGCCGAATCGCTGGATTATTAAGCCCTTCATATCGTAGCGTCATCTCGTCTCCGTAAAGTATTTGGTACAATCGTAGGTGTACTCGAAGATGGATAGACCACCATTTTTCTTAATTTTCATCCAATGCAACCTTGCGAATTTCCGTCAGTGACGTGGCGATTGTTTTCAGAAACATATCTAAATTGCTTCTCTCCTCTAATCTTTCTCTACCGACAAGGAGCGCCTCTGATAGTATGTCGTGCACTCATGCTGGTTGCACTCCTTCACGATACAAACTATGTGATGCGAGATACGCCGCTGTCACATAGTCGTAGTCGGCAAGCGTTGTTGCGCGATGCGTGATAGCCCACCGTTGTATCGCATCGAGGTATGTTTGAATTCGACGGATTATAAACACCACCAATACGCCGTCCTCGTAACCTGCATACGCATCACTGCATATCTCGTCACGCAGTGCTGGCATAAACTTTTGTACTGCAGGAATTGTCCAGTCATTCTCGGGCAAAAGCGTGATAGTCGAGTTTTTGAATTCAACATAAATTTAGAAATCATTCCAATCGTTTTCCTTGTCGAATCCGAATCTCACCTTGTTCAGAAATCCACTGTGTTGTTCACCCAATGTCCTTGGCGCGTCATTTGAATACGTCCTAGTTATGTTGTTGCGGCCGTTGTCGTTGTTCTTGTTCTTGTTGTGGTCCGTCATTTTCGGCGGTTTTGACTATTTCCGGAGAACAGTTTTTTAAGTCCATAGAATTCTCGCGGTCACTTCGCTTTTCGAATCGAGACGTATCTATCGAATGATGGGTCACTCTTGTCACGAGTGTATTGTCAACTGGATTTTGATGCATTTGACAAGAATATCGAAGAAACTAGTAATAGTTTAGTTTATCAATTCTCATCAAATCATGCTGCTGATTAAAGGGTAAGTTCAATTACTGAGCTGGCAGTAATTTTCTTGTGCCTTAACATTTGATGCTCTTCGTTTCAACACATTAATAAGGTGGCAAATCCAAGTACACGAACTCAGGTAAGGCACTCCCATTACGACGCTATCGGAATACCTTAGTAGAGTCCGACTCACAACCCTTTCTGTCCACAGATATGTGGATGTTTATGGCAACCCCATCGACAGTAGTGGTACTAACAGTGTGACCGAAATTCACTGAAACAGAGGTGCCCGGCCTGGTGACGACAGTGCGGTCTCTACACTTGTACCCACCACAAATCGTCTTCTCCGCACCCTATGCAGCAAGGTACAGCTTAAGCGAGTCCGATCCGACCACGGCTGTCGTGTCATCTGGACGGAACCACAATCCAGGGCGAGCAGATGCGAGCGCTAACAAGCATGCAAGAACAAAGAGGTTTTTTATGACCGTTGTCAATGTGGTTTTCGAAAGTTAGGTACGATAACATTCGTGTACGTCTTAAGCGGTTTGGCATGGTTTGGCATGATGTACATGCACTGCTGAAGTAGGATAACCGAGATATGTTGCATATTGCTATCGGTACAACGGCGCGCAACTGTATCACGTGAACTAAACCACTTAAATGGTTCCAGTACCGTAAACCAAAATTGTGCCGTGACATGAAGAATGTTGGGGTCATGCGGAGAACGCTGACTCGACTACGGGGTGAAGTGAAAAGTACTTGATACATCAAATCGGTTTAGTTTGGTTGGTTGGTCTGTCCGTCCGTCCGTCGGTTGGCAAGTTTTGAATCATCAACACTACTTTCTACATTGCTAGACACGTAGTTGTACACAGTTCACAAAACACATGGTCCACTTCCACCTTCATCTTGCTTAAACTTCAACGTTCGGTACAACGCTGTATTTCGCTGGCGTACTATTGCGTCGTTCCACTGCACCACTTAATGCGCCACCGCCGCCGCTACCACCGCTACTACCACCAGTGTGGTTCGTACTTAATCTTTTCACAGTAGTTGTCGAAGTTTGATTAATCTTACTAGAAAAGTAGGCATTCCAAAACAATGAGCATAAGTTGGAAAATATAACACGTAGGTCTGGTGTGGCGATGTAGTAATTGAAAAAGTTTGCGGGCATCCAAAACACGGCATTTTTGAACCATAAAGGAAAGAATGCAATGCGTGTACGTCGCACTATTACACGCCAACCACGTCGGCATAGAAGTCCATCATATACGATGTATAACACAATGCAAAACGGTTCTAGTGTGATTTGCTCAAATAAACATTTTGCCAACGCCGCTGGTGCATCGTCTCGTGGAGCGTAAGCATTCATTGCAGAATACCACCCATAAAGAAAAGGGCCCATTACTAATCCGCCGTACGACGAGTATCGAAGAAGACGATGAACGCATAATGGATGTGGGGTGCATTTTTGTGCGGTTAGATCTGCAATAAGGAATATTAATCCGGCGCTAAGCGCTCGAGCGAGGAGTGGTCGCACATGTAGCATTCGCAGGTACCAATGAAGTGCGCGTCGCCATAAGTGTACTGGTCGGTACCGGTACAGCACAAATAGCGGAAGTGACAATGCAGTGAGTAGCAAAAAAAGCGCAGTAAGAAAGATCACTCTCCGCCGTCGACGCATTCGCCATTTTAACGCTGTGCCCGAGGTCGTGGACGGAAGTGGAAGTGTGGTGGTGGAGCCATCTAGCGACCGTTTCGGAGTAGTTGAGGTAGTGGAAACTGTAGCGGTTGTAGTAGTGATACTAGAGACTTTTGTTGCAGTGCTAGTTGTAGTTGTGCTGCCGCCGTGTGGTTCCACCGATACGGTCATGAGCGCGCGGGCATAATGCGTGCGTCCTTACGACGGACGCTTTTCTCTTGCTTGCGATACAACTCACTATCCCTTGCTTATGGATATTCTTTTCCAACGTGATTTTCGTCGAATAGAGTTGGTCTTGTCTTCCTCGCTTGCTCAAGCAAATACTCAATCGATTGTTGTGGAATGGAGTTGCCTAGCACATGGCGCATGAGGCAGTTCGAACTGGAACACGCTAAAATTTAGATAAAATTTGAGGTTTTTGCTTACATCGAATGCCCTTTCGTCAACCACATTTTCATTGTCTCCAAAGTAAAACTACATCCACCCCAGCAAATTGTACAGTACTGTACAGTACTGCAAATCAGCGTTACAGTATGAATGCCACAGTATCCGTCCACAATACAGTACTGTACAGTACAAGGGGGTGAGCAAAAGTTTAGAACACCCTAATTTGAAGTATTTCCTGCAATGACTAAATCAACCGAAATTTAACAAGAATTTAGGGTTTCTTCTTGTGAGACTCTGATGAAAACATTTGAGAAAAAAGGCTTCTGAGACGGCCGAAAATTCTCCAAACAATTTTATGTGGACTAGATCTGTAAAATTTAGAGAATGCAACTCAGTATCATGTCTGTTTCAAGAATCTTTCACTGGAGCCTGGCGTAGTCGCTACAGCCTTCTGATTGAAGTTGTTTTATGAAATGTACAAAAATGGGTGGATTACCAATAAAAAAACTGATATCTGCTACTATTTCATGTAGTAAGAGTCAATCAATGATTTTGTGCTGCGATAGAGTTACAAGAATCCATAGATTTAGACTTCTTCAAGACTTTTGCTGGATTCTGTAGCGTAAATCGACTTCTCAAAATTTCCTGGCCTCCGTAAAGCTCGTTTTCCTGAAGATTTCTTATCAGAGTCTCACGAAGCGAAAACCAAAATTCCTGATGAATTTTGGTCAGTTTAGTCACTGCTGGAAATACTGCAGATTAGGGTGTTCTGAACTTTTGCTCACATACCGTACAGTGCAGTACAGTTTCAATAATCGTTCAATTCTTGTTTACACTTAAGCAGTTGTACTTTACTGTAGTACAGTACTAACCCTAACTACTACTGTATTGGGGCTACCTTCACAGTTTCAATTTACGAATAGCAAAAAACTGGTCCAACACTTCATCCGTTACTGCTTCCTTCTTCTCACGATGTTCTCGAACCATTTTCTGTAAGATTGTGATAAGAATCTTTTTCAGTTCACCCGTTAGCATATTGCCACTCGAGTACTCGCTTCTGATTCTTTCCAACTCCTCATCGTCATCGAGAAAGAAGGTGAGATACTTGTACGCTACGTCGATATCGCAATCACCTCCCAATTCTCGATGTTCTTCAACCGTGGCACGCCCACCTGAGAATGCATACTTATTGATCTTGGTTTTAATCTTCTTGTCGGTATCATCCAGGAATATTGCTGATTCTTGTACACTTGCCGACATTTTTGTTCCTTCACCTTGCAATGCTGGAAAAAATTTCGAATGCAATAAAGCTGGTTTGTGACGTCCCATTTTCGAAGCCACATCTCGAGTCATTCGAAAGTATGGATCTTGATCGATAGCGCACGGGATAAGGCAGCGCACATTGCTATCAATTCCAAAAATTTGTGGAAACGACGATGAGAATGCCGGTGCGGCTTGAACTGCGGGAAAACCATGTTTTCCAATGTTGTCACTGTCGGTAAACCCAAATATTCCTTTCGCTTGATTATATGTTGTTAATCGTTGAATTTGCAATACATTCGGATAGAGATGTTGAATGTAGGAAGTGTCGGCAAATATAAATGTACGTTCTGGATCGAATCCTATCGCTACAATATCCCGCGCATTTTCTCGCCCGAATTTCATGTATTCTGAGAGTGGCAGTGGTCCACCTTTACGAGGCTTTGCGAACAGAAATTTTTCGTCATCTGTGAGTTGAATTACGCACGGCACCTTGAATGCAGATTGCAAATATTGCGTGAATATAAATGGTACTAAATGGCCCATATGAAGCGCCCCCGACGACGGCCCTCGACCGGTATACAAATAAAACTCCTCACCCTTTTCGTACTTATCCAATAACTCTTTCAAATCTCGATGTGAGAAAAAGATGCCACGTCGAAGGAATACATGGGCTTGTTGACCGGTCAACGCTTCAAAACGAGCAACTAGCTCTTGTGAAATGGCTCTTGAACCAAACTGTTCAATTAATTTGGCATAATCGACCTTTCCGCTCACCTCCCACGGTGTGACTGTCGCTGGCTCGCCGCTTTTGTTGTTTCCACTTTCCAATTCGCTAGTAACTGTCGTAGTCGCGCTCTTGTTAATGCATGAAGACATAGTTTTTCCATTAGAGGTTAGTTCCTCAGTATTAGAGGACATGATTGGGAGTGGGTATGAGAAAGAACGTATCGGGTCACTCTGCTGTTTGATAAAGCGTGGCCGACGTCGGGGATGACTAGACTGACGTGGTGTGATGACTGACCTGAATCAACAAATTTCTGGGATTGTCAGAATTATGAATTTAATATGGAAACAATATCGTTGCGTCGCGCGTTTGGTGGCACTATTCATAAAACTGGGAAATTTATCGCTGAGCTTTATCAACTAAGGTACCCTACAGTAGTTCACTTGTTTCTTGAAACAGTAGCTCAGTTAGGTCCAGGTGACTAAGATACTGTTTCGTTTCCAATTGGAACCATAAAATAGTATAGTGGGAAGAGTTGAAGGTCTCAAAAATAAACTTTTAAGTGCACTATGAACTAGAATTATATTGTACCACGCCCACATAAAAAACGACAACGAAGTTGTAAGATCCAGATAAAGTATCGGTACTTCCAGTACCAGTTCCCAGTTCATGCACAACACACTGTATGATGTCGGATCCGAACCAACGCGGCTGCTGCGCTGTGCAGTACACTGCTGAGATGCACTTTGGGTGTATGTGCTACTGACTGGTTTTTTTTGTATCCCACCCAATTTGAGAATAAATTCTGAATAATGCCGTACGAGTTGAACAAAATCACGTAACAGGGTAGGTGGGCGTGGTTGCGCACATTCGTACGATGACAGTCGTCCACGTCCTTCCACTTGTTATTGTGTTAACCAATATCGTATCGTACGGATACGCTACTGATGAAGGGACAAAACGACTGCATGCTATGGAAATGACCATGAGGGCACCACGAGCGGCACAACCGAGCGAAACCGGAGGATTCCCTTCGATTGTGTCTATACATGAATTCGAATACGAAACGAGCACTTCTCTCTTACCAAATGTATTGCGACGGAAAACACAAGTTCGACTCGCGGAACGATTTCATGTGGTTGACCTACTAGGTGGGATCACTAGAGTGGGCGAATACTACACTCAAATTTTTGTTGGTGGTCAGGCTGTACGTGTACAGATCGATACTGGATCTAGCACATTGGCTTTGCCAATGGCTGAATGCTCGTCGTGTTTGGCGACCGATTTGAGATATAACATGCGACGAAGCACCACGAAACGCGCAAGATGGATCTCCTGTACGAATGAAATGTGCCGTACTGATATGTGTGCAACCTATAAATGCGGTGTCTGCTCGGCTAAGGATGCGTGTTGCAGCAAACATAATCCAGCTGCTTGTGGATTTCGTCTGAAATATGGCGATAAGAGTTATGCGAGAGGTGCATTAGTTGTGGATGATATGACTTGGGGTGATAATATAACTGCGCCTGTGGTTTTTGGTGGTATTCTAGAAGATTCACCACATTTTGAACGTACTTTCGTTGATGGAATTCTTGGGATGGCGTACAAAGCACTCGCTTGTAATCCAACTTGTGTGGAACCTCCATTTCAACAAATGGTCGCAGCAGGAAAAGTGGCTGATTCATTTTCAATTTGCATGAATGGTGTTGGCGGGAAACTAGTGCTTGGTGGAATGGATCCAGAACTGGCTGCCGGTGATGTCACTTATGTACCACTCGCATTGAGCAAAGTGCCATCCTATTATACAGTGAATATTACGAATGTTCTTGATATTGGAGGGAGAGAAATGATGGTACCGTATTTACAATCTGCGATTGTTGATTCTGGTACCACTTTACTTGTTGTGAGGATGGTTGTTTTTGAATTGATAACAAAACATTTGAAGAGACATTATTGTCATGTGAGAGGGTTATGTGATCCTTTGCATTCATGGTTTAGACCAGCTGCTTGCGCAGCACTAACAGATGCTGATATTTCGAAATTACCGAATATTCGTTTCACCGCCAAACCTGATGGCATCATTGAGTTGAGACCACAAGACTACATGATTCCGTACCACAAAAGAGGACGGGAATTGAAATGTGTCGGTATAATGGCCATGGCAAAGTTGAGTCATGGAACTGATGCGATTTTTGGAAATACGGTCATGCAACGATATGTGACTCATTACGATCGAGAGCGGAAGCGCATGGGTTTCGCATTGGCTAAGAAAGGATGTGGGAAGCCACCGAAATGTGCTGATATGTCTACTTGTTGGGAATGTGCAAAGGAAGAGAGTTGTAGCTTCAATTTTGCTTCAGGGAAATGTGACTCGAATATTCAGGGCATTGGACTTATTCCGTATCCACGATGTACTGGTGAGAAATGTTTGTGTTGGTTGGGGCCTCAGACGGGACTGCTGTTTGGAGTAGTTGCAGGATTTGCCGGTACATTTGTGCTGTTTGCATTGGCAATATTTTTGGTTGCGCTTTACGGTCGTGGTGGCGCGAGAGTGGGCGAAGGGAACGAGTATAGCATGGCAAACAGAGATTCAGATAATGAAGAGGAGGCTCTATTCGTAGCGGAAGGCGATCATGATGGGGGAAAAGTACATATGGCAAGAAATTGGACAAGTTGAGATTGTTACTTGAACTATGTACTTCAACTCAAGTTTTTGTAACTGATTCATTGTACTGTCCAGTACCGTACAAGCAGAAACATTATATTTAATGTTGGGAACCTTGCGTAGGTTAAATCATATCGATGTGCACTTTTTCTGCACTACTTACTGATAACACTGCTCAAACGCTGTATAGTACAAAAGCACTATTAAACTCCGTTCACGAACCTTTCTGAGGGCAGTTCAGATACAATCGCACCTCCTATTTGTGCTTTATGATGCGTTACCCAAACAGTTCGATCTTCAGGAAGTCCAAGTAGCATGTTAGGAAAAAGCAAAAACAGAAAGTACATTATAGTAAGCCCCACGCCAGAACTATAGGAACGCGGATAATAATTGGGTAAATGTGACCCCCGGAGCTCTATTCTATTCGTACTCACTGGAAAATCAGGTGCATGGAATCCTCATCAGCACTGCATTTCAGCGGTCGGTAAAGAGAAAACAAATGGGCTCCAGGGTGGTGGCTGCGCGGGAAACGCGGTATAGGACTGCTTCTGACGCGCGTAAAGACTTAAGAGCGAGATCTTCCGTGCTCCGCAGCGGCCTACTAGAAACATTCTGGACTGACGGAGCTATACAGCACCCACAATTGGCACCTTCGTAATGCAACGGAGCGAGGGAACGGTGAACGCTAACCATCAAAATGCCTCGCGGTAACCCCTTGACAGAGCATGAGAAATGGAGAATCGACGCTCTCTTTGAGCAAAAATGGTCCTATGTGCGGATTGCTCACGATGTAAAGAGGTCGAAAAAGGCAGTCTTTAACTATCTGAGACGTAAGAAGACGACGGAGAAAGCTAATAGATGTAGGCGCTGTGGTGGGTTCTGCGCGCAAACACGATACGACGGCCCGGAAGATTGTTTCCCAAACCGGTCTCCGCGTTTCTGCCCGCACTGTACAGAAGGTGCTCCAGCAGTACCCACAAATGGGATCGCAAAAGGCGAAGCCGCGCTATTGTTCGGCAAAAAGAGGTGTTTGCCTTCGTTTCGAGTGGTTCGACGAGATATTGACCAAACCCGCCCGGTTCTGGCGTAGAACGCTTTTCACCCACGAAAAGCGTTTTGATCTAGACGGAACGGACGGAATGGCATACTATTGGTGCGACAAGCGCTTCTCGCCCACCATTTTTTACCCGAGCAAAAATGTACTAGGAGGTTTATGGTTTAGCGGGATTCTCGTGCCGCGGGAAGACGCCTCTAAGTTTTGTGACCGAGACAAATGACGCGCTAGCGTACGAAACAATGCTGGAGTCTACATTCGAACGACTCATCCACGAATGCTACCATCGGGGCCTGAATTGTCAGAAGGAGGGCGCGCAGAAACACCGAAAAAAGTCCGCAATGGACTATTTATTCGATATTGACGTCACTGTATTGCCCTCGGCCCCCTGTTTATCCTACATGAATGTCATCGAGAACTCTTGGAACCACTTAACGCGGGCTGTTTACAGAGAGGGATAGCAATTTGTCACAATCGATGATTTACGCGAAGCATTAACTTACGAATGAGAAAAACTACCACTATCATGCATACGAACGCTAACCGGTTTTATGGCGAGGCGCATGTGAGCGTTACTAATTCCTGTTTTCCGAACATTGCATACAATTAACTATTTACGAAGAATAATTTCATACACGTTATATATTATTTAGAACCTGTGAAAGGTTGGAAATATTATCGATTCCTGTTGGAATAACAAGCGCATCAGAATCACGACGTGACACGCGTAAGCGAAAATATGGATTACTTGGCTGAGAAGAATTCACATGCTGTGACGGCTAGTGACAATACAATTTGCTTTCGGGT
>JAAUYH010002190.1_pt1 | contig 20746 bp, 14 predicted proteins | sample 7278061 | NCBI WGS metagenome assembly JAAUYH01 (sample SAMN14350203, study PRJNA611818) | marine sediment metagenome | isolation source: surface marine sediment (0.6m) | place: French Polynesia: Moorea | collected 2018-08 | reverse complement strand
TGAACATACATTTTATTTCAACTTCTACAGACTATCTTTTTGGGGGGACAGGAGACCTATAACTACGGTATTCGAACAAAATCCCCTAGAAGCTTCAGTGTGTGAAAAACATCTCAGTTGAGTTTGGAAGCCGCGCATGTGAAATAGACACCCAATCGTAGGTCAAAAGAGGTTTATGATTTTGCCCATGTTAGGTCAGATTAACAAGAACATAGTTCGACTCAAATATAACAAAAAGCTCATCCTCTAAATTTCAAAGAGGGACTTATCAAGGAAGCTGTTGGCAACTGTAGCTTGATACGAAATAACAGATATAACTCGTATTCAACCCAACTGTTTTTATTCAAGAGTTTTCCAGGAACCAAGAGTCCCACTTGCACAGTACTCTTGCGTGGCTCAAGGGGCAGCGACGAACAAGCGTACAGCTGTATGATACCCCTACTGTGGTATCGACCTACAGAGTTACAGCACACTGATGATTAGAAATATATGTATGTTTCAAAAAATTAAATTTATTACCGCACTACTCCGAGTACATAGATAAAAATAGCACTTTCGAATGCTGTGATTCTGTTGCATCTGATTCTGAGAGGTTAAATCCCACATCGATGTCATTCGCTGGCCTGCGAACGAGCACAATGGCGACATCGAGCGTTCAGCCGTGGTGGAAACACGGGGTTGTGTATCAGGTGTACATTCGTTCGTTCGCTGACGGGAACAACGACGGCACGGGCGACATCGCCGGGTTGCGGGCGCGCCTGCCGTATCTGAAACAGCTCGGCGTCGACGCGATATGGGTATGTATCGCGATCCGCATCGTCGAGTGTTGTGACTGACCGAAATCCAGGTGAATCCGTGGTACAAATCACCGCTCGCAGACGGTGGGTACGATGTCGCCGATTACCGCTCCATCGAGCCATCGTATGGCACTATCGAAGAAGCGTCCGCATTTATCACCGAGGCACACAAGCACGGGTTGAAAGTCATCCCTGACTTGGTGCCGAACCACACGTCAGAGGATCATCGCTGGTTCCGTGACGCCGTGGCGTCGCCAATCGGGCATCCCAGTCGCGACCGCTACCACATCGTTGACGGCCGAGATGACGGTTCGAAGCCACCAAACGATTGGACGAGTGTATTCGGTGGTCCGGCGTGGAGTCAACTTCCGGACGGACAGTGGTACCTGCATTTGTTCGCGCCGGAACAACCGGATTTAAACTGGACGCACCCGGAGGTGCGACTGGAATTCAAGGAAATCCTCCGGTACTGGCTACGGCTCGGCGCGGATGGGTTCCGTATCGACGTAGCACACGGGTTGGCGAAGGATATGCGGTATCCGAGTCTTGGAAAAGACACAGGTGACTTGCTGGACGGCTCGGGTGAGGTTGAGAACTATCATCCGTTTTGGGACCGTGATGAGTTGCTCGAAATCGTGACGGAATGGCGTGCGGTGTTGGACGAATTCGATGGCGACCGCATGATGATTGCAGAGGCGTGGATACCACCCACGCGGGTGCCGAAGTATCTCGCCGCGGGGTATCATCAGGTGTTCAATTTCAAGTTGCTGAAGGCCCCGTGGCGTGCATCCGATTACCGCGACATCGTCGAACAGTCCGTCACCGCGGCGGCGGAAGTGGGTGCTACCCCGACATGGGTGCTCGCGAACCATGACGTGGTGAGAGAAACCACCCGATTCGGGCTACCACCGGAGACAAATTCGAATGCGTGGCTTCTGGATGGTCCGCACAGCATACTGGACAAGGACGCGGGGCTTCGGCGTGCGAGAGCTGCGGCATTGATAATGCTGAGCCTCCCCGGTGGATGCTATCTTTATCAGGGTCAGGAATTGGGGTTGCCCGAAGTATACGACCTGCCGTTGGACGTGCTTGATGACCCCGTGTTCGAGCGTTCAGGGCGTACGAGGAAAGGGCGAGATGGGTGCCGAGTGCCGATGCCCTGGACAAAGGATGGCATCGCATTTGGGTTTGGCGAGTCGAAGCCCTGGTTACCGCAGCCGGTGAACTGGGGTGAGCACTCGGTGGAAGCCCAGAGGGATGACAAGAGCTCGACATTGGCGCTGTATGAGCAAGCACTGAAGTTGAGGAAGGATTGGTGCACTGGTTCACCCAAGCTAGATGTCTTCGACTTGGGTCCGGACGTTGTGGCGTATCGTCGTGACTCAGGTCTAATGGTTGTCGCAAATATGGGCAAGGAACCAATCGAAATGCCAAGCCATAGGGACATTCTTTTGCGCTCTGGTGATGGACCTGGGAAGGTAGTCGCCGTGGATGAGACGGTGTGGATTGCGTAGATGTGTGAGCTAAGTATGTTTCTTTTCATGATAATGCTAGAGCAATGGATAGCATATACAGCAGCTGTACCGTATTGTAAATTTCTCGATTGTTTTCATTCTCGAAGTACGGTACGCTCTGGATTTGACACGAAGCCGCCATCCACACCACGATATCGAGGACCAGATGCAGCCGTAAGTTGCACACACAGTCACTTGCAAAATGAGATTCGGAGAAATGAAAGTATGCTAAGTAGGTGTCTGGCACTAAACGAAAACCTTGCACCTCACGCAAAAACGAAACGTGTGTGCGAACGTGCGGCACTTCGCCGTCCTTTTCATTTGACGACCAAAAGCGACATCTATGACGGCCGAATTGTGATTGCGTAGCAGTTTCAGTGCCATTTTGTAACGCACAGCGCGGAATTTTGCACTGCACCATGCCAGTCGGGTTGACAACGTTACGGAAGCAAGCGGAAGAATTGAGTGGTGTGCCATACAGTGCGGTGGAGGTGGCGAAAGCCGCCGACTTGTACAGCCGCATAGGGGAGAGCACTATTCGCGCGTTGTCGACCGCGTTCTACGACGGGGTGTACGGCGACGAAACGGGGTTCCGCGACATCTTCGCCAACACGACGAAGGAGCAGGCGGTGCGTAATCAGTACGAATTCCTCGTGCAGGAGTTTGGTGGACCGCGGTTGTACGAAGCGAGGAAGGGGCACACTGCCCTACTCGGGCGACACGCGCCCTACCCCGTGACGCACGATGCGGCGAAGACGTGGCTGCGACACATGAGCGCGGCGTTGGAGAAGATGGAAAACGAGATATCGGCTTCAGACCGACGTATGCTGTTGGATTACTTCCGACATATGGCGGCGTATGTTGTGGTGGGGCGTGAGTTGCTGAATCCTGCGCGATCGGTGGGGTACTTCGGCAAACACAGGGAAGGCGATACTTAGAACGCCGTTTTTGCTAAACAACACGCACGAGATGATTACCGGTACAATGCTGTACTCCGTACTCTGGATAAATTACTACACTAGGGACCTACTACTTGACAAGTGCGCTGGCTTACGACAAAAAAGTATTTTGAACTGGCAGCTTTAAATAACAGTCACAAAATTGCTGGTCATCTTTTCTGAGGAGTCGAACAAATATGAAGGCCGAAACGAGCAAAAATACTGTCCCAATTGCACAGAGAGTTATTACGAGCGTGTCGTTGGACTTGTCGCTGTCTTTCTTCTTCGGTACTGGGGTAGAAACGGGTTCCACTGATACGGGCGCCTTCGGGAAAATAGGCGTCGCATCGGTGCCGCACAACGGTGCACCTCTTTCCGCCTGATCGATCAAGGCGGCGATGATTTGTTTGGCGAGAGGCCCAAACGTGCGCCATGCAACGCCCGTCACGCTCACTGGCTTCAAAGTCCGATTATCACCCAAATATGTTGTGTGCAGATGGGACACAGACGAGCCACGATGGTAAATTTTCGGCGCGTACAGCTTCGCCACTCGCGTAGAATTCGTTCGAAACCACAGCGAGTTGCGAGTGATGCACTGGCCGAACTTGCGCGGATTGTTGCGGAACGAAGCTAACGCGCAGTCCCCCCTGTCTGTTTCGCAAGCAAGGAATCGGTCGTACCGCCGCAGGGAGTTGACATAAAACCGACCGTCGTACGTGCCGCCTTCCTTCTGTGTCATTGCGATGTTGTTCGTGGTGAGAAACAGGCCGTGCGCGACCTCGTGCATGCACACCGTGATGAGGTCGAATTGGTCGCTCGGAGTTTTGCCGCCGCCACCGTACCAACTGTGCGCGTCGTTGAACTTGAGGAGCATGTCGTAACGGAGTAGTCCGATGCTGTCGCGGTTGAGATCTTTTCGGTGCAGTCGCTTCGCCATGGCCATCGTGTAGTAGGACGATCTGTATCGGACGAAGTTGGTAGTGCGTGCAGTGGCGAGCACATTGCGATTCGGCAACGAACTAAATTCGATTTTCACTCGTGTTTCAATGGAGGAGTTCCACTCCTTCTCCGCGAGTGCACTGCATTGACGTAGCGCGAAACGGTATTGTTGAGGTACGGAAGTTAGATTAAAATAGATCTGGGCTGCATTGGAAACTGCGAAATATACAAAGAATAAAATGATAGTAGATGAGATCATATTTGTGTGTTCCTAAATCCAGATGTATGATAACAATTAGTTTTATATCTACAATTTACCTCCTGCCATCCTTGATATCGTGATTCACAGATGATTAGAAGGTATCAATGGGAATATTAGTAAATCATTGAGATAAGATGAAAAAATTCGGATAATATGATACTATGCAAGCTATCGAATATTCTGACTTGATTCACTGCCAGTACCCCTTGGAGGCATGGTAATTGGGGGACTAGCGGCTCGTTGTGGTCTGGCGGAAGACGAGCTAGCGCCGTCCTTTGTTACCCCGTGCACATTTCGTAGATGTCGTTCGAACACCCATCTGCGATTCCACTTTTTCCCGCAATGTTGGCATTGATGGTTGGTCATATTGAGATGTCTGTCTTGCACGTGTGCGTGTGCGTCGCTGCGACGCTTGTAATTGTTCCCGCATAACGCGCAGACGTAGCGAGTCACCTCGTCGGGGCCGGGTTTGCGCTCGGTGTCGCGCTTCCGCTGAATCATCTCCGCGGCGAGACTGAGATCGAAATCAGTGTCGATGTCCATGGGATCCGGCGAACTGTCCATCACCGCTGTCGATGTGTCGGGTCTCGTCACGTTCGACATCGTGTCGAGGGCATTTGGTGGCGTGCAAAACACCTCGTTAATGTATACTTCCGTGTCGACGGGCAGTGTGTCGTCTTGCTCGAGGATTCTGTTCATTGAGTCAAAATCGAGACCTCGCGTGGGGCCAGGAGGTCGTTGGGTTATCGTATCAACGGAGAAACTTTTTGACGGGTTAGAATTATTGCGCAAATGGTTGGATGTATTTTCGGGATTCATGGTTCGAGGCTGACCATGTTGATACAGGCATTGTTCGACATTTAACAAGGCGAGCGTGAGATGTGGTGGCCGATGGACCGCACACTTGAAACCGACGAAACTCGATACCGTTTCGCTTGCGTTGTTACGAATGCAACGGCATCAAGTTCGCTGTTTGCGGCACTATAACCGAAGTCGTTTTGCACGCCGTTCTACGTGAAGACTCATCATACGGCACAGTATCGTAGTTTTGATGATGCGTAACTGGGTCGCAGTCGAGAATCGAATTTGTGCCATTCTATAATTTTTTCCTATGCGAACGAAATTAGTGGTGATGATTTCGGGTTCGGTCAACAATTATAGAAACACAAACATTCAAAAGTTTACTATCAATTCGCGTGAACTATTGTACTAAAAACTAGAAAAAATTTTATGGATCTACAGCACCTTGATGACGAGAATGTTGCACTCGGTGCCCGCCTTCTTCATAGTCCATGAGCGCTTCACATTGTCCAGCTGTGCCACGCCCTCGCTCTTGAGCACTTCCAGGTACGCGATGTAGCCCTCACGTTCGAAGACCAATTCCTGGCATGCGATCACGATGTAGCCCCCGGACCTGGTCGCACGCGCCAGCTCGCGGATCGCCTCCTTCTTCACATGGCCCGCCGTGAATACGCCCGTGGAAACGACTCCGTCGAAGTACTTGATTGGTAGGTCCAGCGGAACCATGAGGTTCGCCTCACCCAGCTTGTTGTAAGCCCCGGTCTTCTTCGCCACTTCGAGCATGCCCGGTGACAGGTCCACGCCATGGATCTTGACCGTGTCACCGACGATTTTTCTCAGTGCAACACCGTTCTTTCCGGTGCCACACCCGGCGTCGAGGACACTGGCAGATTTGGCCTTCTCCATTGTCAACATGTCGCACAATGTCTGTGCCACATTCCTTGGTGACTCGTACAGCATCGCGTCATAAGCACCATCATAGTCATTGGCAAACTCGTCGTACAGCTCTTTCAGACTTTCCGGGGTCTGATCGTCGGTCATGCTCTCGTGGATTCGACGATCGGCGCCCTGCTTAATAAGGGAGCCGGCCATGTTGTCATAGTTCACTTCCTTGTTGAACCCTACCTTGTTCAACATGGTGTCGTTGACGACCTCGACTGCCTCTGGTGCTTTGGCGGGTGTGGGTGCCATTGTGTGAATGTGGGCGATGAATCGGTGCGGGGAGATGTTGGGAGAAGTCGAGGATGCGCTCGAGAAGGATAAGAGATGGATAGAAGATTCGGTGAGCTTTATAAACAGTGGCGCAAATATGCGGGACACCAATCGAAGGCCGGTGGCGGATCACCGCCCACATTCTCATTGGCTCTTCTCACCGCCAAGCATTGATTGCTAGTGATGATCCCGCACTTGCCATTGCGCAAATGTTGGTTTACCCGTTGCCGGTGGCCCTCATCCCCGCTCATTGGCACGAGCGAGGCTTGCAGGGGCACGCCGAGAATTGAGGTGTGGCAGATTGCTCACCGTGTGGACCAGATATATAGCCGTGTTGTGGTAGGCTGTAACTAGACGAGCCGTAGATTTCGGTTGCCGAACATCCAATAAAGCTCCGCGTTCACGAGGCATGGCGGACAGATACTAATTCGAAGCTTTTCGACCGATCCGAGACTACTAAGTCAGGAGCTTGCAAGAACCTCGTAATGATTGCGAAGCCCAAACTCATCTTGGTTTGTGGCTCTTGACGATTGCTCTGAAGATTTGTACGATTTAATTGCATGTGTGTTGCAGTGTCTGGGTCTCATTCCTGGGAATCTATACGCCTATGGAACCATTCCACGGGGACAGCTTTTCCACTGTAACTCGGAAGACGTAATGAGTCATTTAGAGAAAATGCATTGCACCAGAGTTCGAGCAGTGCCATAATTCAGAACACCAAACCACAATGCACTGGCGTCCTACGATGCGTTTGATTCACAGTCGTTCACGTTGATGATTATGCACAGGCTCACTCAAACTCTGTCTTGCACGGCTGTACTGTAATCGTGCGAGGTGCTACTGGAAAACTCAGAAGAAAAAACCGATTCTCGGTGTCCCATCAACGTGTAGATAAGCGAATTACCTGTATCGTACCAAACCTATCTTTTTCTACACGACAAACCCTATCGGTATTACTGTACCGATACAGTACTTGCTTTCTACGTATGATTTCATTGTTTCAGGAAAGAAAAACTGTCTCCGCAGCATTGGTTTTCTGTTACTGCACTGAGCACATTATCATATTTGTAAACTTTATTACCAGGCCCGTGACGTGGTAAACAGCTCTTCGCGCAACGAGGCCAAGATGGGTGTATTTCGGACACTTCACGCGCGCACGCCCCACAGATTGTTGAACAGTCGCACGAATGGAGCGCGGGCCAGGCCCACGAGGGACCGAGAAACGCAGACCTAACGGATGGCGGCGCCAAGGTGGAGTGCCACCTGAGCGTGCGCGCGGCGGTGGGTAGGTAGGTTCTGTTGGATAGACGCGGCAGCTGTGCGCGGCACATGAGGGTCGGGTGGGCGAGCTGGGTGCTGTTGTGCCTGTGTCTGTGTTGCGGCGGCGCGCTTGGCGAGGTGGTGCCAGATGCGACGCCTGCACCCGATGACTGCGTGTACGGCGTGCGCGATGACATGACGCTGGGCAACCTGGTCGCGCGCACGACGTCGATGTACATTGTGTGCGGGCTGGCGTTTGCGGGCGTCACGCTGGCAGGCGGCTGCGTGGCGTACCTGGTGTTCTCGCTGCCCGGCTTCGCGTTCGCGGCCGCGGCGGGCGCGATGGCGGCCGACGTCATCGCGCGGCGCTGGCAGACGTGGCGCTACTTCGGGCCTGGCCCCGCGTTCGTGGGCGGCGTCACCGGCAACCGCTTCGTGTTCGTGACACACGCGGTGCGGGCCGCGTCCAACAAGGCGCTGCATCTGCTCGCCACTCTGGTCCTCGCCCGCTACGCGTTCCTGAAGGAGGAGAACCGCATCCCCCGCTGGCTCACCGCCCTGCGCTGCGTGCTGGGCGTCCTGTGCGCGCTGGGCATGAGCGCGCTGACGTCGTGGTGGGCGTTCACGCAGGGCGTACCCAGCGTGTACCGCGGTGCGGACGCTCTCAATGGGGTGAGCTGCTCAGGGCCGGCGGCGTGGGGCCAGTTGGCGGGCTATGTGCGGTTCACGGTGATAGCGGGCTTCCTGCTGCCGGTGGTTTATGTATTGTCGTATTGGGGGCTGCCGCTCGTGCTGTGCGTGATTGTGTGCTCGGCAGTGACGATCGCACGCGAGTGGAACGGGTACCACCAGGTGAGTGCGGTGGCCAATGTGATCAATTATCTTCTGGTCGCGATTGTCGTCGTTATGGGACGGCGGCGGAAGACAGACGAGGTGCAGAATGCGATTTGAGAATTGCGTCTGTATCATTGACGGCGATAGATGAATGGTTTTGTATAACATAATGTAAAAGTGGACTTGCGGGTTCACATGATGCGCGCTATAAATTATAAATTTACTGTAGACGACCGTCAGATCGTAATTCCTTGCTTCGTTCGAGGTACAGTAGAGTATTTTAGGATACTGCGGCATGACGAGGACGAGAAATAGGGGTGTGGAACTTGGATTGCGAATTGTGACATTATTACGGTTACAAGTCGGGAATCTATCTATCTCGATTGCGATGAATGAGAAACGTGAAACGACGTTTGTTGATATGTTTGGCATCTCAAAATGAGGATGCATCGGGTAGAGATTTTGTGATGATTGGTAGTAGGTCGCATTGCATATAGAATGTAGATAGAGTGAAAGTGAGAGGAGAGAACACCACATACTGTACTTGGAACCTAATCGGATTGCACGAGTTAGGCAACGTTTCACAGTCACCGCAATTCTATGTCTGTGGAAGTTGCATTGGTTTCTTGGCTGGGATACGGAAGAATTGGTAAGACAGTGTGAAGTGAAATTGGGTGGTTGTGGTGTCGATGGAGAGAAATAGGCCAGGGCAAGCGTAGTGTAGAAAGGATGATTGTACAAGTGAGACGAAAGCGAGAAATGCGAGAAAGTAGCTGGTGCAATAACACAAAGGAGGAGGCAATAAATAGATACTGTAAAACAGAAATGCATAGAGAGCAGGTGTCCTGTTCTGTACTGTACCTAACAGGGTGTAGAGCTTCTCAAGACGTCGACACATCTATACGGTATGCAGATCGGAATGCGGTGTACTGTGTACTGTTCTGTACGTTTAGGTGCTCTCTTTGACTCTTTGTTTTGTTAACCTTTACGGTAGGCCGATATAGTACAGTACAGTACAGTACAATGGTGTACAGTAACATTTGAACAAGCCTAGAAAGTACAGTACGGTACAGTAGTACTCTGTACTGTACAGTAGGGTGTTTGGCTAAGATTGGGGCTAGAAAAGAATAACGGAAACTCAAGAAGGTGTCCTTGGGTCGAGTTAGTCTACAGAGTACGAAAAGGAGAGTGCTGAACTGTGGTTGGTGTCGAGTGATAATCCACAGAGCAGTATAGTGTAACATACTGTATTAGTGTACCGTACTGTACCTATAACTGTACAGTACTGTAGTTTATGCGTCGAAGGAGCAAGAGACAGTTAGAATCACAAATGGGAAGAATCGTATTACAGTTCGGGAATATCAATAAGAGTAATAAGATTGATACTGTATTGTGTACAGTATTGTACAGTATAGTGTATTTACAGTACTGTACGGCACGTAACATACAGCAGGTTTAAAGCTGTGGTTGAGCACGTCGCAAGATGACGAATGGGAAGGGCAAAAGTCATTTACTGTACAATATAACATACAGTGCTGTACAGTGGGTACAGTTGAAAGGCAGTGAGCGTATGCGACTAGGTGTTACTGTACAATTCTAATACTGTACAGAACCGAGTAGAATCAAGAGACGAGCACTACAGTGATACTGTACTTGAGCGACGCTCAGCTGGATGACCGATGGCAAACGCTGACACACACATCATAATTTGAAATCACCTACGAATCATGAATGCCTATTCCCAAACCCTGTTTTGACTTGAATCTGGGATGTTTACTGCACTGTACAGTCATAAATTTAGTACTGCACCACTGTACTGCACACGATGCAGGCTCCGCACAAATTCGCACTGCCTTTGTTACACACTGCCTACCTACCAGCTGCCTGCCTGCTGCTTTCGGGCCGCCCCCAACACGGGCAGTACTGTACCAACAGCACTGCCGCCGATTGAAACAAATTTCGCACGGTACAGTGCACTAGCTATCTTAATTTACACAGTTCGCAGCCCACTCGCACTACGTTGTTGCTCACTCCTCATCCTTCAATGCTACCCAACCGCTCACCGATAAACACGTCGTATGGCGCGCACGCGGGGGGGCTATTAGCATGCGCCGTGTTTCCGTGCATCGTTGTTACTTATTTTCCTTAATTTTTGTTATATACTTGGCGCCACGTGCTGCCGATTTCTGCAATTCATGAACAACTCCCTTTTTCGATGCACTTTTATTTAAGCTTCGTCTTACTCTCTAACCCGCTCTGCCCTGCCTTGCCCTGCCCGTCTCGCACTGCCTGCCTTTATCCACCGTCCTACTGTACTTGCGATTTAACTTCCCTATTTCGTGCCGCACGTCTCTCGCTTTCTTCTCCCCATCCTTTCCCTTTCTTTCGTGTCTCGCCCGTGCTCGTGCCACACGATTGCCGCACATTCTTCGCGTGCCTCACTTTCTCGCAATCTCTACGACGACCTAATTCCTATTGCCTATCGCCTATCGCCTATCTCGACCCTCCATACTTCGTGTTGCTGCGTCCGCCGTGCGGTGCATGCGCTATTCTATACTGCGGGTTATCCCCTATCCCTCCACTTCGCTGCGTGGTGTTGCACGATTCGTTCCCATTTGCCTAGCGTCCACCCGCTCGCCTGCGCCCTCGCGCCCTCCCTCCTTCAGGTGACATGACCCATCATCAAAGTCATAATCACGAGAAGGACAACGAGAATGTGAGTGCTGCGAGAAAGCTTATTCGTCGTATCGAGCCCGCACTGCAACAAAATGGGTTCGCGTACACGTTCTTGTTCGCTTATGCACTGGTCAATGTGCTCATGTTCTTGCACGGCGCCGTATTGGGTTGGAATCTCGCCATCACGCCGAAAAACCCAAAGCCCCCAGTACACGTGCTGTACGTATCTGCGCTAGCTCGCGGTGGCGGTGCACTACTCAATCTCAATTCCGTGATTGTCATCATCGTCGCCGCGAAAGCGCTCATGACCTACTTGCGACGAACCGTGCTCAACATGATCGTGCCGTTCGATAAAGCGATGCCAGCGTTTCACTCGATAGTCGGCAATGTGCTGGGATTGGGCACGGTGATACACGTCGTATTTCAATCGGCCAATTTCGCCCTGTTCCGTCTCGTATGGAAGAAACGCTACCCAGGATTCAATCTGGCGAATTACGTCCCGTTACTGGTCACCGGCATCATCCTAGTGGTGGTGCTATTCGTCATGCGTGTCACGGCGATGACGAGCATGCGCAAGCGCAAGTTCGAACTGTTTTGGACCACGCACAACGCGGGTTTCACCCTATACTACGTCGTGCTCATGGCACACGGATTTCATGCCGGCAAGCCGAGCACGTACAAGTATGTCGTGGCACCGCTCGCCATCTACGGCATCGATTGCATCATGCGGTTTCAGCGCGACAAGGGCTCCCGATTGCTGCTCTCCCGAGCCGCGCTCACCCCCAAGGGCGATGACATGACCTGTGTGACGTTGCCGAGGACGTTCAACTATATGGCGGGCCAGTACTGCGAGCTGAAATTACCCTACATCTCAAGATTCGAATGGCACCCGTTCACCATCGCGAGCTCGCCACATGAGTCGAAAATGATGTTCTTCGTGAAAAAGAATGGCGATTGGACGGAGAAATTATATAATCTGGCCACAGCAAAGAAAAACGAGGCGCCGCCCTATATCGACGTGTTGGTACGAGGCCCTTACGGTGCGCCTGCGCAGCATGTGGGGCAATATGAACACGTCGTTCTGATTTCCGGGGGTGTGGGTGCCACACCGTTCGCGTCGATTACCAAGTATGCGCACCATTGGATTAGCACATACACACCGAGAGTCACGCACCAGAGCCAATCGGTCTCTGCGGCGTTCTCCAGGAATGTGTCCACTTGCAACGTGAGCGCGAGCGTTCCCAGCACGCCCACGACGAATCGCTCCGCTGACGCATCGAGAGACGCGTCGCGCAACCATTCCATGCGCGGATTCGGGTCGAGAAACTTGTCCAGGAATTTGTCGAGAAATATGTCCCGAAATCAAAGCCGCTCCGGAAGCCGCCCGAGAAGTAGACCCCTGTCCCGAATCATGAGTCGCTCAGGCTCGGAATCTGTGCTTTTTCGAAACAATACTGACGCCAGTGTCGACTCGGTCGCTAACACTATCTCGGAACAGCGCAACATTCTGCGCAACACCCTGTTCAATAGCGCCAGACCCACGGCTGATGTTCCTGAACCGTACTCGCCGATTGGGCTGGGTCGAGGCGTTCCTCACGATTATAACGAGGATCTCGGTGACCCGAACGCGCCGATTCCAGATCGATTCGCGCCGTCGCCTGGTACTTCCCGCGACGCGTTGATAGGTATCGATGACCTGGGTGATCCCAATGGCCCGATTCCTGACCGATTCACGGATAGAACAAGAAGCGCGGGGCGGTCGAGAGATGGCTTACTTGGGGTCAACAGTTTGGGTATGTTGAGTAGTTATGCAGTGGCGTCGTCTGATGATGATGCACCGAGATCGGATCGTGCACGATTCATCGACTCCCCAATGAACTCGAGAGATACACTCATACCTATCGCGTCGTCGGATGATGAAGTGCCCGACCGATACACGGAGCGAACGGGTCCGTTCTCGGCTCAATTTTCATCAGATGGATTGCTGAATTCGGCGAGAATGACCAATTTTGCGAGACATTCCTCGGATTTGAGATTGCTACCTGATGGTCGTCCGATGTTGGAAGCGGTGAGAGAATACGACTCGAGTCGTTCACTGTTTTCCGATAGTGACGAAGATAAGCCCGAGGTCGTGGAAGAGGAGACGCCGGTGGATGACGCCGAGTTGGAGGAATGGGAGGCTAAAGATGAGAGCTACAGGAGGCCGGAGAGTATTAAGCGTGACTGGACGAGACGACGTGGCGATGCGTCTCCACCGAGAGAGAGCGAGCCGAAACAGAGACGCGATGTGAGTGTCAAGGAATTGGCGTCGAGGAAGGATGACGAATTTTCCGTGCCGTCGTCGCTGCATCGACCGGATTTGTCACTGCATGACATTGGATTCGGCGAGTTGGACATCGACTTGGAACTCGGTGGGATTCAGTTGGAGGACGAGATTTTGCGAGAACAATCCACGGCGTCGAGTGCGTACAATCTGTTGGGCGTGAGTTACGGGTCCGCGGCGTTGCTGAGGTATTTGCAATGCAATGAGGAAGGAACGGAGAGAGGAAGCCAGATTCGTGCTACCATGAGTGTGATGGACCTCGCGTTGTCGAGGGCATCTTGGCAGGACCGGCTCATGTTTTATTTGCACACCGTCACCCTCAATTGGGCGCTGCTGTGGGTGATGATCACGCGGTTGTCGCTCATTGGAGTGGCGGCGATTCTCGACCGTGGAAGACATATTTACGAGAGCAGAGCGTTCGGTATTGTGGACTTGGTGTTAACGGTCTTGTTACTGGTGCCCGTTGTCACGGCCATGGTCGTGGAGATTGGCACCCGTGGATTGAAGGCGTATCTCGTGGATGAGGTGGGTAATATATTTGAGATGTTGGTGCTGGTGCCGCTGCTGGTATGTTCGATTATTCTTACGGGATATCTCACGACGACGACTGGAGAAGTGCCTGAAACTTTCGTGGCCGTCGTGGTTTATGCGGTGTGGGTGTTGACAACGGCATTATTGCTATGGCGCACTGGTCGAACTATCGGTCATCGGGTCTCGTTGGCGCAGTACTTTAAGAGCACGCATAGTCAAACGAAGTCACTCGATTTTATGTGGGTGTCCAAGGCGCACGCCGATGATCAGTGGCTGATCAACGAACTATTGCCGTTGGCTGGAAGTGGCATAGTAAGACTACATCGATTCATCACGCGCGAGACGCCCGTGACGGAGCCGTGGATGTTGGACTACGAACGCGTGCCACTGAAGACGACGTACAGACGACCGGACTGGGATGACGTGTTCTCGAGCTTGGTGGAGCGATCTCGGTCGGGCACGGTTATTGGCGTGTTCTTCTGTGGACCTGATGTCATGGCGAGAGCTGTGCAACAGTCGGCGATGCGTGCGATGGCGGCCAGTGTCGAGAATGCGATGCAGCGCGGCTACGTCGAGACGAAGCGAGGACCCGCCGAAAGCGGCGACAAGCTCACGCGCTCGATTAGTGTGCCGGACAAGGTGGCGAGGAAGAAAACGGATGGGCTGGGAGGTGGACTGAAATCAGATGGAAACAATAGTATGTTAAAGCGAGTGATGAGCACGGGCAAAACTATGATGCGAGCGCTAAGCAGTCGGAGGGGAATGGCGGATAGAAAGGAGACGAACGATTCCAAGTTGACCAAGGCGGACTTTGGATGTAACGTGCGCATCTCGGTGCGTATCGAGAATTTCACTTAACTACCACAACTACAATACCTACCAGTACGACTACTATTACTATTGAGACGAAGATATCAAGCTGCAAAGTTACGAAGTGTACATGTAAAGTACGAAACAGTTGCAATGTTCAAGATGGCGTCACTGTAGGCACGGTACAGTCCCAAATTCAGTGTGTACGAGACTGAGCTAGCGCGAGGTGGACGCTGTCCGTTATGGGGATTACAGATGTGCCCGTAATGGACCCGCTCCCTCGCTCGCTGCTGCTGACTTGGACGATGCGCGGGCAGTTGTCCGTTGCGCCGCACGACGTTGACGTCGCGAGATACGGCGACGAGCCCTGGCGGCAGCCATCAGCATCGTTGCGAGTACTGCTGCTGTCTGCAAATCAACTCGGGTGCAATGCTCGCGCACTGTTGAGAGGGATTCAGAATTTGTGTTTCTAATTTTAGGTGCTGTACAGTGCCGATTTCAAACGGAAACTGATCTGTAATTGCTGCTTTCTCTATAACACGCGTGTGTGTAGGTTCGGTACATTTTTAGTTCAGAATGAATTAAGATTTAACGTGCTACCACTCATCACTGCAAGGAATTGAATTTATCTCGAATGACACAAGTATAGTTATTCGATCCCTAAGAATAATCCGTGTTGAAGAATTTCACTACAGTAATTATCGAGCAAACCGATCGGAGTCTTGCCGACCGGTAGCAAACTCGTGAATGGTTGGCTGCCAAACGCACAGGAATCTCACGACTGAAATCAAACAAGCGCTGAGATATGAAATATCACATACAGGTACGTGTTACTTGAAATAGATTAAATTGAACCACAATTCAGCAGAATAATTTAGATAACAAAGTAATCAATTGGATTTAAAAACTGGATAATTATGTAGTCTAATAAAATAACAAAGATTAGCGCAGCACTAAATGTAATCAGTGCGGAACGTACTTTTTAGAAAGCCAGGGAATGGTATAAATGAAGATAATGAACACCACAGAAACTTGCCCTATTGAGTTTGACAATTAATTTAAATGAAAGTTACTTACGTCACGACCCCAACTTTCAATTGTTCTACTTTAATCGTAGTAAATCTGATTGTTTAAAATAATTGCCTTTTTTTCCATTGTTCGAGATTCAATACTTCGTTTATTATCACGAGAAAGCTGATTAATGTCATTAATTAAAGAGTGAATGTACCGCGGTTTACTTAGGTAATTGAAAAGAAATCAGCAAGGCCTAGAATTTTCTAGCTGGCAGAAAATTTGATTGATATCTTTGATGTACTCAATGAGTTCACTCTGGGAATGATTTGCTCGTAGCTTTGATAATTGGAAGTCGTGCTGGAACAATAACCAATTAGCAACTTCATCTATTACATATAACTTTTGTTCAAAAATCCGATTTTAGGCAATACTAGGCAAATTCAGGTGCAAGTAACATCGAAAGCAAGAGAATAATGCAAATCAACAAAAGAACAAGAAGTACAACTGAAATTTTGAAGAGTTCCATGCACATGACTTCTCATTTGAATTTATTGACTTCTGGCCTGGAATTTGATAAAGTTTACATGGAGACAGTTCATTGATACTACAAATCTTGGTTTCAGATCATGTATAGCAAGAGTGAAGCTTTAATCAAGCGCTTGCTTGATAAGAGGGTTATTCTATAGATGGATCTTGATACAGAAGAACTTTCGGAAGTGAAAATACAGAAAAGAGAAAAGTCGGTTGTTAACGGCCACTGATTTGTCATGAAGACGGAAATTGGCTGCTTAGCATTTTCTTATTATTCATTCATGTACAAGATGTGTTCAAAGAAAACCGTTGCCCAAAAGAATATCTCTTTTGAGATGCTAATTGAATTCACAGACTACCTGATTAAGTCGAATACTCTGCTAATGAGATATAAAAAGTTCCTGTCTTCTCGAACAAGGAAGAGGCTCCATTTTCTGAACAAGTAATTCCATTTAGCTTTGATTGTACCATAGATTGATTTGTTGATTTTTTTCTATGAGTGATTGCATAGTAAAGTATAATCTTATTTCATGGTATACTCTTTCAATGTTTGATATGCCCTAAAAAATCAAAACAAAGTGGGGCAGATTTCGGAGGACACAAATTTTATGCATTATTGATCGATTTATACTTTATGTTCTAACAAATAAGGGTAGAAAGACAGAAATTTAAGTAAATCATGATGGCGTTACTCGAGTAAAACATTAAGGGATAAATATGATGAATTCTGTTCGAATTTTCTATACTACACCGGAAAAAGGTTCTATTGTGCAGCAACGGGGTTCGTTTGTTGTGTCAAAATTGGCACTGAATCAGCAGAGAAGATGTCCGTCCGTGAGGCTAGGCTGATAAGACAGCTGGTAATAGTCAGAGACGATTTTCGAGTCTCCATAAATCAATTCGGGTGTGAGGGCTGCGCACTCTCTGTATTGCTGGTCCAGCGGAAAGACAGGTACAAAAACTCCTTCCCACTTAGCAGGAGCTGGACTGGTCAGGACAAGCTCTGCACGTGCTAAGTGGACCAAGGTTGGCTAATGTAGCTCGACCTTCAGATGTTAACCAATAGGCCGGGCCATTTCTATTTGCAGGCAGTGCATGTGTGAGTCGGGAAACTCTTTGCTGCATCAGAATCGAGCGCATAAGGGATAAGCAATATGCTGAAACCAAATTTCCTTGACGGCTTACTTCATGTAACCTACAATTCAAATGGTACATTTGTAACTAATATGCACTGGATACGTACTGCATATGAGGTACGAGGTAATGAAGTCCTGTCGGCTTCGTGGTGATATGACCAAAAATAGATTGGATTGTTCGAACAAAGTAGGATGATGAACTAAGATAACATCCTGTTTCAATATAGTAACACCTCCGTTTTTCTTCAAAAGATAAAAATCGACAAATATTGAATAACGTTGGCGAACCAAGGAATGCTTCAAATATCTTGGTCAGAGAATTTCTTTGTATGAGAGCAGATTTGTATTTTGTATACAATATTCAAGCGAAAATGTCGTATCCGCGTTTTTAACCTCTGCACGATATTCATGAAGAGCGAAAAATATTATTTGGTCCAGTCAGACACACTACTTTATTTAAAGTATGGACGATAAAAGTAATGAGTGATATATTATGCCTCAAATTGTTTTAAACAAAAGTTACAGTTCAAGAGTACGAATATCTTTCAAATCTATTGCGTGGAGTACGAAATTATTTAGATAAAAAGACTTCTACTCTTGGATTTGTACCGCTTTGACTCCAAATGTTAGAGAATAGGTGCTGCTGTAGAGACTAAGAATCAAATATTTTGGGAGTACAAATTAGGAGTCGACTCAGTTGAAAACAAAAAATGTCGAGATGCAGGGCTATGAGCCAAAGTACACAGATTAAATATCTACAATAATCGAGACTACAATGAGCCAGGTAAAAAGAAAAAGAACCTTGAACTAGAATAAGGAATAAATTATACGAAGTTCTTTGATTTCGTTTTGATTTACAGTTTCATGCAGCAAGTGATGGCTTCCTATAATCAAAAACATCTATTTGACTGCTATATTATGCTGCAGTAACCGGAATAAGAGAGTGGAAGGTGCCACAGAATAGTTAAAATTGCTAATATTAATCAGATTCCGTACATTGTAAATATTCATGCCAACCTTTAATTTATATCCAATACCATTGTGGTATATGAACACGAAAGAGTAGATATTTTTTCATAGAATTTTGCATCATGCGTAATTAAAGGACTTGAAATCGCCAGAAATATCCATTACCTTGGATGCTGCATAACGAATCATGACTATGACAATAATCCTCAGTGTATTTAACATAAAGTGGTGATTGAATGCTTGGTTTCAAATTTTCGGGAACGGAATATTCAAGTGTACTCGAATTCTTTTTTGTCACGGTCTAGTATTTATACGAATTTCCGAGCTCAGATAATTTTCGAAGGATTTACATTGAGAGAAAATTAGACTAAAATAGATTGAAATTGACCAAAAAGTTTAAATGAAATGGGGGAGAAAAGACGCAATACACTCTCGATCAAGAAGAATCATCTTCTCACGAAACTAAATAATACAGAGATTGAAGAGATAAGTTAGGAACTGTACATATAAATCAAGTTTTAAAAATATTATATTTGAGCTTGTATATCAGGAAATATATATAGTGAAATGAATACGTGATTTACAGTGCATGCATAACACTGACGGACGGAAGCATTACTACTGAATCTATTATTTTTGATTCATGAGTCCTTTGGCGTAAATTTCTCCATTAGAATCTCTCCTGGCCTTAATAAGCCTCGAAACGGTGCAATCAAGATCCAAAGTCTCGGCACTATCTGAAAAAAGTAAGTCATGCCTAGATCCACTTCTCCAATACCATTCAAATGCAATCCTCGATCAAGGCATTCATACAATAAACTCCTCTTCCGCACTATTTTTTTGAGGTTAGACTGACATACAGGAAACTGAACGTACTTCGTGTCCTGTATACTATCCGTTTTCGTCATCGTCAGACTGATTTTTCGTAGGATTGCTGCAAGGCTTTATATGCTGCAAGCGTCCACAGACCATATTGTCGCAGAAGACGAAAGTCAAACGAGCAATTCTCAATGTCAATTAATGTCCGTGGGAGAGTTTTAAAATCGCGGAAACCCATATAGGTTTCATTGACCGAGAGAAGATTCCGTAGAGAATCCATGAAACTAAACAACTATTCTAGTAAATGAACTATCCTTTCGCACTTTTAGAACTTTAAATCGAATTAACTAGTAAGGTAAATTAACTAATATTCTTCATCTACCCGCGAGAAGGTACATGATTTGTGGTATCATGATTCTCTGATTATAGGCAACTGACACAATTATTAGATTATGTTTGATCCAGAGGACAGCTATGCTAAGGCTTGGGATTTTGGCGGTGCGCTGAAGAATTAACTAACCCGAAACAACGACAGATATCTTCAACAAATAATGTGTCATGGACTTCTTAACGCAGTAAAATTCTGTGCTGCAAAAGTTCTGTGCTCTTGCAAAATTTCAGGAATGTTAAATGGAAGCAAGCACTTCTTACGCCATTTGTGATCATTCTTGATTCAATATCACAAATCAACACTTATACGACTTGTGAAACGTTTCTCCATTTTAGTGCCGTCCAGAGTAGGCACAATGTACGTGAGTGTTTTGCTTTGGGTTTGACGAGCATCATCGCAAGTGGATTTTCTCTCTACCGCAAGCTAAGGCACACAGCATCAATCAAAGCTGCATTATTCAACGTATGGTCTTCCATTCCTCTCATTTATTTGTTTGTCATGCGCAGAAATCCTTGTTTCTTTGTATTGTATGAATCGATATTCTTCTTCCATTTAATCGATCGTGGATTCTTCGTCTCACATGGCGTCAATTGACTGCGTGTTTCAGGAATTTCCGTTAATATAGACATGTGCTTGCGAACGTGACAGTTCGATGAGATGGTCAAAGAACTGCGACATGCACATTTGCTGGCTGAAAGTAATGGAATACGATTCACTTGTCAGTGTGAGATAATAAGGAAGAACAGTTAATGAGCAATGTTTAACGCAATTTAACGCGATCGTCAATAATGCTCCCTTCTTTCCATGAAGAAGAATTTCTAAAACTCGGCACTACTGTCCGTGGTTTGCTTCCAAAAAACATGAAGTGCTTAGGAAAATGTGGAGCGTACTTTTATGTAAGTAACTTACGTCCTGGTATGGTTTGTTTCTTCAATATCGAAAAAACTGAATTTTATGTTCATTTTTAAGTACTCTAACTCTAATCCAAT
>JAAUYH010116032.1_pt1 | contig 20747 bp, 17 predicted proteins | sample 7278061 | NCBI WGS metagenome assembly JAAUYH01 (sample SAMN14350203, study PRJNA611818) | marine sediment metagenome | isolation source: surface marine sediment (0.6m) | place: French Polynesia: Moorea | collected 2018-08 | reverse complement strand
TTTGTTGTGTCGCTAGTTGTTTTAATATTGAATCAATATCCATAGTTGAAAAAAGTTCCGTTTGATTAATAGCCCCGATAGCAGAAATACACCAACACTTGTACTTCTACTATATACTAGCTAAACAACTTAATTAGGCGATGAGTAACCTAGGTATCGCGATGCACGTAATACAAAAATTCTCAGACAACGTACTCTCGGCAAGCTACAGAAAAATTGGGAAGTTAGCGCAGCTCGTCTTTTTCTAGTATCACGAGGTCACAACCAAAACTCTCAATGAGGAAGCAGCTAAGAGATGACCATCTCTTTTTAAAGAAAACTGTTACATCGTCAAACCGATGTAGGACGCAGCAATCACAGACCCGATTCCGCATCGATAATATGAATATTCATCTTTCTTGAAGCTAAATTTGCTGATTTTTCTAGTCACTATAAACAATGGCTGGAGGTACATCGATAACTAATGTTCCTGATATTGCTTGTTCTGCTACAGAAAAGGTATGGTTATCTGATTCAAATCTTGCTTCTGTATCATTGGGCATAATTTCAACCACAATTTCATCATATGCTTCACCATTATTGTTAAAAAATACATTAACAAAAGCATAAATTTCCTCCAAACTCCATTGAGTATTACCACCATTGGGATTACCCTTATAATCAGATTGCCGAGCAACATCATCGATTTTATTAATATGATTTACGATATCGTCTGTTTGCAGAACTGCAACTACATTACCATTATTTTTAAAAGTTATTTTATTGTAAGGGTCTCCTCCCGACCACCAAAAGCCAAAGTATTTTTGCTTTTGATTAATTGATATTTTGTAATTTCCTGGCTCACCTGGTAAAGTTGAATTAGCAATAAATTGAGAAGAGTTGGCCCCACCCCATTCGCTTGATTCGGTAATTGCCAATTCATCACTATAGGTATAACTAATATCGCCATTACTTAGACTAAATCCATTATTGCCTAAAGTTTGATTGTTAAAATCAACTATAAATACATCGTTTGTTATAGGAGAACTTTGAACGGTTGGGTCTTCTATTGTTACAGTAAAAGCTTGTGCCGAAGTCGCTGTAAATGCAAGTAATGTTGCTGTAATTAATCGTTGTAACATTATCGTTATACTATATAATATTTCATGAATCAGGTCGTTAATATTAAATTAATTGAATATCACTAAAGATAACCACAGTAGTTTTCACAAAAATCAGTAATTTTATTGAGAAGAAAAATCCCAAAAACAACAGATCGTTTGAGCCAAATATGAAGAAGAGTTGTTAATTAATATTGCTCAAGGGTTTGGTTATTTCCGTATTTTTACTGAACTTGGTTCTTTAAAGTTAACTGACCGCTGTTGTCTGTGCTAGATTTATCGTTAGCTGTAACGACCCGAAATAATGGTATTTTTCGACCCACATTAATTGAGAATATAAGGTAGGTCAGACTTACTACTTTTAATTCTCCGCTTAACTTAACGATCCATCTTTGTTTGTGGTATTTCTCTTTGAATGGTTGATGGCATTGGGGGCAGGTTTTTGTTTGCGGATACAAATCGATTCGTCTACTCTCAGAATGATTACGAGCTGTTTTCATCTGCTGAGACTGACCGGGGAACACCGGTCACCGCAGGCACCGTCGCCTCTTGGTGCGCGTTCCCTAGGTCGGGGAACCCGACCGGGGTCGCACCGCTTTTACGGCGGTGTAACGGTGACTCAAACTCAGCAATAACTTGCTTTAAAATTAGTTATTCTTTCCCCATAATTCAAGTCTTTCAAGCTTTTGGTGTTAGTTTTACAACGATAGTTTATTAATAATGGGCGCAGATATTGTTGATAGGTTAGAGCAACACAGCACAACAGATTACAAAATCAAAACAAACTAACAAATTATATTGAATTCATAGGTAATAAGAGTAGGGGCGCATCGCGATGTACTCTTACAGGTAAATGATAAATCTGATCAAAACCTGGTAAAAATATTTCTGGAAATCACCTAAACTCTTAGCAAGAAGAATCAATCAAACAAATCGATTCCTTTGTTCCCTAATTATTTTATAGATAACAGCAAATAGCTATCAATATATTTGAGCTTTTTTTCAATGATAATAGACGCTTTATCTTAAAAGGCTAAGGGCTAACAGCTAATAGCCTTTTTAAGATGTTAACCTCAATTTAATTCACACCAGACGTACTTATTCTTCCTCTGAACTTGAGATAAAGGGGCGATCATTGTAAAATTTCAAATGCTGATAGGCAGTCCGAGAAATTTTTTGGATTAAGATTTTGGCCTGGGGATCGTTAGCAGGACGTTTAACTAATACTGAAGCAACATAACGTTTGCCATTAGGCATGTCAATAATACCCACATCTCCTAATGAAGAACGAATATCTCCGGTTTTATGGGCGATGGTGGCATCTTCTTCTAAACCTTGAGGCAGTAAGGTACGAGTTCTGGTTTTTCTCATAATCTCTAATAAGCGATCGCGAGAACGCAAAGAAATGAGATCTCCTCGATTAACCTTAATCAATAAATTCCCCAAATCTTCAGGACTAGTGGTATTAGTCCCTGTTAAATCAGGTAAAGGATTGCGAATCACCGTATGATTCAAGCCCCAGTCGGCAAAGCGTTGATTTAAAACATCCGCGCCGCCCATACGCTCAATCAACATATTGGTTGCAGTGTTATCGCTAACTCGAATCATATCGGTAGCCGTATGCAAGGCACTATATTTAGTGCCGAGTTTGTCATATTGCATATATCCCGAACCCCCACCAACAACTTCTTTGGCGACAGTTAATGGTTCGTCGAGGCGAATTTTACCAGCATCAACATCTTCAAAAAATGCTACTAAAACAGGTACTTTGATGGTGCTGGCTGCGGAAAAGACATTAGAGCCGCGCAGGTTAACATAATTTTTGTTATCAAGATCGACTACATAGATTCCTGCTTCAAGTTGGGAATAATTAGCTGTTAAAGTTGAGAATTTATCCTGTAATGCAGGAATTTCGTTGCCTAAAGAGATCATCGAAAATAGCTCTTCAAGCTCTTGTTGATCCGAAGGAGCTACGGTTTCAATCGCGATCGCTTTTTCGACGGGTTCCACAGTTTTCAGCGAATAGGAAATCGCAATTAATGAACCAAGAAGCGTGCTTACTCCTATAGTTAAAACGATTAAGCGAGTTGCGATCGCCAATGGAGGAGGCAGCAAACTTAGGGATATTGGTTCTTTAGGGTCGGGCAAATTGTTAACTCTCGGCTGATTAGACTGGGACGCAGAGCCAGCATTCTTGACAACCGGAGGTAATTGAGAAGCAGAAGTGGGGCCGATTTTTTTCCTACGAGTTGACTCTTGGTGCGCGTTCTCCCCATTCGTCCCTTCTCCGCGGGATAATAAGGACAAGCCTTTCCCCTGTCGGCGACGCGGTAGACGCTTCGCTGACGCACCGCTTTTAGCTTTAGATTTTTTGGGAAACAAAAAACCGAGTAATCCTCGTCGGGAACGCCGATTTTTTTTCCGATGGCGATTCTGTTTAGAATTTGGAGGAGTACGAGAAGATTTGATCTCAGCAACTGAACCCTTGTTGTTAGACGAAGCAAAAAAAGGAATAGATGGGACTTCTAGATTCACGGCTGGCTTCTCCTCTTAATTGATTTATTTTATTTACTCACTCTCCACCATTGGCATTATTTATTGCCCATTTAATTTGTCGTATAATTCCGCGAAGCATGGCGACTTCTTCTTTGGTCAAATTAGCACGATTATATAAACGTCTAAATTTTGCCATTCGAGCTGTTGCGGTATGGGGATATAGATAACCAACATCTAATAGTAAAGATTCTAGGTCAGCATAATAGCCTTCCAAGGTTTCTATGGTTGCATCATTCCCCAAAACAGAGTTCAGATTATCTGATTCTCTTGCCTGTAAGGTAACACAGCCTGAGGGATTGTCAATATCCTTGGACAAGGAAAGTTGATAAAGTTCGTAGGCACAGACGGCTACGGCCTGAGCTAAATTCAGGGAGGGATAAACCGGATTAGCAGGAATACCCACGAATCTCTGGGCATAATTGAGTTCTTGATTACTTAATCCTCGATCTTCAGGCCCAAAAATTAGAGCAGAAGTGATATTGTCCGCTATGAGCCAAGCAAGAGCTGATTTCGGCGATTCTAGCTTAGTAGCGAGGGCGCGAGAACGAGCAGTTGTCGCCATAGCTCTTTGGCATCCTTGTAAGGCTTGGGGTAAATCAGGGACAATCTGGGCCTGTTCTAGGATATCAATTGCATGAACTGCCATTTGCCGAGCTGATTCTGACAAGCGATCGCATTTGGGATTGACTAAGATCAGATTGGATAATCCCATATTCTTCATTACCCGCGCGATCGATCCTACATTTAATGCTCCTGCGGGTTCAACTAAAATAATTCGGATTTCATTCATTTAGGATTAAAATCGCTTCGCGATGAGCTCTAAGCTAGCTTTTCTAGGGTAGCCGTACATTATTAGCTTTATTCTAAAATAGGAATTAAAACAAAGTTTATGTAGTTATGTTAATAGATGACAAATTACCAATAGATATCAATCATCTTTTAAAACAAGATCGAACCTTAAGTTTTTCTGGAATGACTTGGAAAGATTACGAAAACTATAGTCCCAAGATAGTTTCTTTAATTTATCTGAAAGTAAATCTAGAGGTTCTAGAAATTCTACTAAACTATTTAAAACTTTTATTCGATTATTTTCTGGATAATATTCTCTAGTATCCATTCTGGAGCTTTTTAATTATAATTTTTTACTTGTGCTATATTTCCTTAGATATCTTGCTTATTGTTTATCTTTTTTACTGTTAAAGCTTGTTTAGAACAACTTTTACTCTTATCTTCAATAGCGATATCAATTAGGCCTTTTGGAAAGTTTTCGAGTTTATCAATCATAATTATTAGTTTCAAAACATTGAAGAGTGGTTTTGTATTAAATCCAGAAGACTATTAGGATCGCTAGCTTCTAAAATTAGTGAACGAAGTTTTGTGCTTAAAAACCCTTCATTTACTGACTTATTAAAAAATTCTAAGAGAGATTTATAATAATTATCAATATTAAGAATTCCGATAGGTTTATTATGTAAATTTAACTGCGCCCAAGTAATAATTTCAGCTAATTCTTCTAAAGTTCCATAACCACCAGGCATGGCAATAAAAGCATCGGCTGAGTTTGCCATTAAAGCCTTACGTTCGTGCATCGACTTAACAATATGGAGTTTGGTCAAATTTTCATGGGCTACTTCTTGACTAATAAAAAACTCTGGAATTACCCCAATTACTTCACCACCATTTTCTAAAACTGTGTCAGCGATGACTCCCATTAATCCGACATCTGATCCACCATAGACTAAGTTTAACCCTCGTGACGCGATCGCTTTTCCCATAGCTTGAGCAGCTAGCTTATAGACATCGCGGTTGCCCATTTTAGAACCGCAAAATACACAAATATATTTCATTGGTTTCAGAAATCAGTAGGTAGACAATAGTATAGTAAAGGATGGGCAAAACTAGTGCCGCTACGCGGAAGTCACCCACCCCTAACCCCTCCGAGGAGGGGAAGTCAAAAGTCAAACTCGCGCGTTCCTTAGCTGCTTACGAAGCAGCAGGGTCGCTCGTCAAAAGTCAAAAGTTTTTACTATCAAGCTTTTGAGCTTTTTTGAATGGTATTCTTATTTACGCCCACGTCCACTAGTGTCGCTGTTGATAGTAGAAAATTATCGATCAAAATTAGTATGACCTTTAGCAGTATTGCTGCATTGTTGGGAGCGATGATTATTCTAGCTCTACTCCCCAGTCCTAGCGTATTTGCAGTGGTAGCAAGATCAATTGCCTCTGGATTTTCTCACGGTCTGATGACTGTCATCGGGATAGTAGTTGGCGATTTTGTATTCATAATATTAGCTATTTACGGTTTATCGGCTCTTGCTGAAACGATGGATAGCCTGTTTGTCCTAGTGAAATATTTTGGTAGTGCTTATCTGATATGGTTAGGAATAGAATTAGCGCGATCGCAATCAAAGACTGTAAAGGTTGAAGGAATTAAAGAATCATCTTGGTTGTCCAATTTTTTGACCGCGGAATGCGGTCAGCGCAGGCTCCGTCGTTTTACGGCGGAGTACCGCTGACTGGGTTATCTATCACTTTGGCCGATCAAAAAGCAATTATCTTTTATCTGAGTTTTTTCCCGGCTTTTCTTGATTTATCTAGTGTGTCTGTTGTTGACACAGCTATCATTATGGCGATCGCAGCTTTAGCCGTAGGTGGGGTTAAGCTTGGTTATGCCTATATGGCAGATCGGGCTAGATTTCTTTTTCAAAGCTCTAAAGCCAAGCAAGCAATGAACATGACTGCTGGTAGTGTCATGATTGGTACTGGTATTTTTTTAATGGCGAAGACCTAATATCAATTCTGATTGAATGCTTTCGATTAAATTGGAGAATAGTAGAGAAAGCAGAAAAGGTTGAGGGGAAAAAAGATGGAACAGAAAACAGCTTTAATAATTATTGATATGCAGAATGATTTTGTGTTGCCTGGTGCGCCAATGTGTGTTGCTGGAGCAATGGCAATTGTTCCCAATATCCAAAAAATCCTCAACTTTTTTCGTAGTGCTGCTTGGCCTATTTTTCATGTTGTCAGAGAATATAGAGCAGATGGCAGTGATATTGAAATAACCAGACGGCAGAGTTTTTTAAATGTTCAGAGTTACTGTGTGCCTGGAACTAAAGGATGTGATATTGTCGAAGAACTAAGTCCAATTGAAGGAGAATATCGAATTGTAAAAAATCGCTTCAGTGGATTTATGAATACTGAATTGGATTTTATTTTAAGAAGACTGAATATTAGCAATATTGTGGTGTGTGGTGTACAGTATCCTAACTGTATTCGAGCGACCATATATGATGGAGTCTCCCTTGGTTATCAGGTAACTCTCGTAACAGATGCCGCAGCAGCTCAAACTGAAGAGGTGGCAAAGGCAAACATTTATGACATCTCAAATATTGGTGTAGACTGTCTGACCACTGACCAGTTTTTAAACGTCAAGTAATGAATACAAAATATTGCCGATAAAGATCCTGGCTTTTTTTGTCCCAAGTCCAATCAAGAGCTAAGACGAACTAAGCGAATCACAGTCCGCTGGTTAAGAGTGGAACTAGGGTCTATTCCTGGCAAAGGTTGAGAAAAACCCAATCCTTCAGCTAGGAATTTATGGGAGAGCTGTTTTTGTTTGAGATAGCTCACAACTACGCTAGCTCTATTCTGTGAAAGCTTTTGGTTAAAGTTGGCTGCGCCAGTTTTTGAAGTATGACCTTGAACTTTGATCGCGATCGTTGTGGGGTTAAATTCCCCAATATCTGCTGCTAACTTGTCCAATGTTCGTTTACCTTCTTCGGTTAATTGGGCAGAACCCGTGGCAAATTTTACCTCACCTCTGACGGCAACATTGCCAATATCAGCTCCTTTTTTAACCTGAGCCTCAGAAACTTTAGCGTTGGAGTTACTAGCTGCAACGGAAGTTCCTTTTAATCGCTTTGCTAATTCTGGGTTATCTAGACTGACCATTTCGATGAGCTTATTAGTTTTGGTAGCAGCAGATTTGATGAAATCAGCAGTGTAGAGAGCTTGGAAATCTGGAGGTATTTCGTCAATACGACCCGATAATGCCAAAATTCCCGCGATCGCGCCAATTCTTTTGTCTAAGCTTGTAGAAGTCATCCAGTCTTGCGCTTCAACGGAGGTAAAAAACTGAATACCCTCAACCACAGCGGTGGCTTCTGAGTCATTTAGATTGCCATCTTCGGCGATCTGACGAGTCAGTATAGCTTGATTCTGGATTGAAGAATCAATCCGACGATAGTAGTTTTCGACGAACTCTTGTACGATTTGAGGATTGGATTGCAAGAGACTTTCAGAAGCAATAGCTACGTCAACGATAACTTTGGGAGCATCAGCACTACTCAATAAAATAGTGTTCCCTTGTTTGCTCGCTGCTGTTACAAAAGGTTCCCAAAGGACAGCAAGAGCAATATTAGACTGAGGAGCTTGCATCTGCTGCCAAGCTTCACTAGCATCGTTGACTCGTACGACCTCGAAATCAGCAAGGTCAAAGTTATCAAATTTGGTATCGAGTACTGTTGCCAGAAACTCACTGGGAGTATCTCCGGCAAAGACAATCTTGAGTCTTTGTCCCTGAGATTGTTTTTGCTTAACTAGCTTCTCCAAGTCGATCAAGGACTTGAGTTGGGGATACTCGCTGGTGTTGAGGACAATCGCATCAGCTCCCACCGTCCGGTCAATGAGCGCCACAATTTTCCCTTGAGGTTTATGTTGGAGAAATTGATCGAGAGTGGTGACCATCAAATCGGCTTGCCCTTGATTGAGAGCTTTAGCTCGTTGCGCTTGGTCAAACTCATCAGCATATTGTAGCGTGATGCCGCTTTTCTTGAGAGCATCTTGCAATGCTGTGCTGCGCAGGGTTGAGTAACCGCTGAAGGTATCCCCTAAGACTTTGATTGTGCCACTGGCGCGGCGATTGACATCTTCTGTAACAGTAGAGTCTGCCACAGTTTTATCCGTAAAGAATTGATCTTTAATAGAGAAATATCCGCCTCCTAAAATCCCTATTAGCGCCAAACTAACACCCAAAAAAGCGATGGTAGAGACTGAGTCTTTTTTCAGTTTATATCCGCAAATTTCACATTTACCAAGATTTAAAGGATTTTGGTGCTCGCACTTTGGACACTCAACGTATTCGTCATGAAAATTATCACTCATAATTACCTCATAAATTGCTGTTTTTATTCGCCGTTAGTTAACTCCGGCTTGAATGCTATCTTCTACCCTGGTAACTTGTTCATTGGTCAATCCGAGTTCCTCTTGAAGTTCCAGTAACTGGGCTTGCTCTTCTGGGTCGATTGCGCCATCATTTTCCCAAAAAACGCGATACATTAGGGAATATTCCTCAATCGCTTCTTGTGATTTGGGTTGAGGCGCAAATTCAGCAATAATCTGCTCGGCTATTTCTGGTGTAATGTTGTATTTCTGGCGGAATCTTTCTATAAGTTCTAATTCCCTGGATGTGAGATTGCCATTGCGGTAGCAAGTTCCCACTAGCTTTTGGAATTTTTCGAGCTCTTCATTACTATGGTTAGTCGCGGACATAGGTTTGGTTTGAGTTGCTGAGGTATTAGCAGATTGTGACTCGACAACCATCAGACTATATTGCGTGATGTAGTTTTCTATTGCTGATTCCGCCTTCTGATAATCTGAATGATCTTTGCCCCCTGGTATGGTATTTTCCAGTTCCTGCAAACAAGCCATTAGTTTTTGATAGAGTTCCTGTTTCTGTGGTTTGGTTGTCGTTTGCTCGCCAATCGCTTTAAGAGCATCCGCCAGTAGGTCTCTTACCTTGCGATTTCGTTCTCTCAAGAGCATTTCTTCGGCTTCCTCCCAATTGCCTCCCAGAGCTTCTATCTTGTCGATTCCTGTCTGTTGATCTCGGTAGTAAAAGCGAATTTCCTCAAAGCCGGTAACGCGGTTTTCCTGCTGAGCAATTAAACCAAAGGCTTTCGCTAAAAGTAGATTTTGCTTGGCTTGTACCTCCTCATGGGTTGAAGGCATGAAGTCTTGAAACTGCCGGCAATCTTGATGGGTGTGCAGGGGATTTTTGTCAGTTTGGGAAACATTGCGGTAGACATTGCGCATTTTTGCCATGCCTTCTATGACTCGCAGGGGGAAAGCACCGACTTCTCTAACGAAGTAAATATGGTGAGGATCGTTTAAGGGACGGATATCTTTATCTGTGATGGTGCCAGAACGGCGAATCATGGGTAAGATAGCTTTGATGGCGGCATCCACAGGCTTATTGCCGCCCTGAATCCCAATTAGGGTTTGACGTTTCTCTGCTTTATTTTCCCATCCTAATTGGGCTTGCTCTAAACTAAAGCGTAAAAAAGGCTTGCTCTTTTCAAAGGTGGTTTTGATCTGAGCTTCTTGCTGTTCTAGAGTCGGATATTGTTCCAGAAATTTCCGAGCTGTCGAGATTTGCAATTGAGATTTGCCGACAAATTCATCAGCTGAGCGATGCAAAATCCTCTCAAATAGGTCTTTTATTCGCAACGTATCAAAGTCATACAAGTCGAATAGACGGACTCCTAGCTTTTCTAATAGATCTAGAGAAACTTTTTGACAGATAATATCTTCTTTTTCCTCCAGGCTTTGCTCGTATACTTGGTCGATATCCTTAGGGTCATATAACAAGATGCCATTGACCGACAAAGTTTCTGTTTCCTGAACATAGGTACGTTCCCGCTCTTGCAGTCGGAACCTCAAGGTTTCTAAATTCTGCTCAAAAGCCGTCAAATCGATGAGAAGTTGGTTGATTTCTTCTTTAAGGGCATCCAACAAAAGAACTCCCAAGGAACGCGCTTTAATCTCTACCTTAGACGTGTAGATTGATTCGAGCGATCGCATAATTTGGTTGAAGTCATCCTCAACCAGGGCTTTTTTATTGATCGGATTAAACTGTTTAGCATGCCGGTCGATTTGTTTAAGTAGAACTTGGAGGTTATTGAGAGCAGACTGCTCTTGAGGAAGCAAGGTTTTCTGCCGCTTCTGGTCAAACTGAGTCCGATAGTCATTGAAGACTTCCAACAAGTTTTCTAAAAATTGGCGGACAAATTTGGAGCCTCGAAAGCGGTCTTCCATCATTTTGTAGACGGTTTCTCTAAGTTCGGAGCGCTTTTGAGTTTTTAGATAATTCAGGTTGTCCCACATTTTTTGGAAGTAATCACTCCAGCGTCGAGGGTTACTATCACTGTCATGGAAGTGGGGACTATATTTCTCCTGGGAAACTGAGACAAAGCGTTGTAGATTTTCCAAGGGAATATTCAAGTCGTTGCGACGCTTGCGTAAACTTGCCACCCAGTCAGTCACTTCTTTGGTGTAGGGCTTCATGTTGTTACCCATGCTAATACTATCGAGAAGCTGGTGCTGACTGTCGGATTCGGCTAACTGTAGACTGGGCAGAATTTCCGTTTGAATTAAATCCCGAATCGCAGTAGGGACTGGAGTGGGATTAGTCCACCAGTTGACAACACGATGGGCTAGGCGAGAGGCACAAGCTTGCAGGACTCGTTGCAGCGGAAATTGAATACTTGCTAAACCAAAGGTGATAAAGTTTTGCGGATACCCTAGGGAGTCGGGGCTTGACCAATGTTTACAGATATTATCCCGCACCAGTTTTTTATACTGACTAAATCCTGAGCTGAAATCCAGAAAAATGTTTTGCGCCACCATTTCTAGCACTAATTCCAATCTAGGGAGGGTGACTTTATCGTTGCTGTTCCCTACGAGATAGCAGAAGCTGAAAGGTGTATCTCGGCTGCTTTGGGGGGTGATACGATCAGATGAGTTGCCACTGTACTGATACTCAAAGCGAGTGTCTTTGCGAGAATAATGATTGAGCTCCATTAAAGCAGAGTAGGCATTAGCAATCACGCGATCTCCCAAGCCAGAAAAAGCTCCAGGCAATACCAGATAAGCTGATGACTGAGGTAGTTCTGAAGGAGGAACCCAATCCCGCAGATTGTAAGCGAGATCGAGCACCATCCCAGATCCCGTTCCCCCAGACAGAGAACAGGCTACAAAAATGTTGGTTCCTTGATCCAGTTGTACTCCCCAGCGATCTAACATAAACTTCTCATGTCCAGTAATTCGCGCCTTGGCATTGTTGAAGCTACTTTTAATCGCTTGATAGTTGACGGAAAAGGCAAATTTTCCTAAAGCTCGAATTTGTCCTGCCCCTGCCAAGATTGAATCAGTTCCTTTGAGTTGAGAGGGGAACCACTCTGCTAGATAATCGTAAGATGATAGATGATTGAGCATTGCCTTGGCATTATCTACCTTAGCCCAGATTTGCTCGGATGGACTGAGGGAAATATCTTGTTTAAGAACAACTTGTGGTTCAGAAACCTTGGCGTTCTGCTCTGTGTCTATGTGGATAAAGGATAGAATGGGTAGTGCTTCTAAGGAGCCATAGGTTTCCACTATCATTCGACGAATTTTTATTAAAATTTCTTTTCCCGTTCCACCGATTCCAATTACTACGGTGGGGGTCATGCCTTGATAGTCAGCCATATTTTTTCCTTTAGCAATTTATAAATTTCAATAATCAAAGATCTTCTAAGAAATCTCAATCTTACTGAGGGCAATATACTCAAACGTTAAATGGGTCAAACCTTTCCTAGAAAGTGATCACCATTTAGAATCTAATTTAGAGCCAAGTAATTTTACTGACAGATATAAGTGCCTACAGTCTGAGAATTCCCAATTATCCAGTGAAATTCACATTAAAATTGAAATTTTTTTTACCTCAATTTGAGTAGAGAGTTTCATTGCTAATAACAGCTTTAAAACCTGTCTAGTTTACAAGCTGTAGTTGTCGTTAATGTTCGGGGGAAAGCCCACCAATACAGGGGAAAGGTTAAAGCGGTGCGACCCCGCGGAGGTTTCCTCCGTTTATCCAGAGCACCGATCTGTTTACCCAGCTCCGTGTTCTGGGGACAAGCCCAGCTCCGTGTTCTGGGTTTATCCAGCTCCGTGTTCTGGACAAACGCCAGTTCCTTCAAGTCGGGGAATCCTTTCAGCATTTGCTCATGGGGGAAACCCCCAAGACCGCAATGCTTCACCAACGGACTGGCTTGGGAACGCGCACCAAGACAGGGAAAAGATTTTACAGGATACATCTTTTTATTTCAAAACTAGAATTTTGAATATGGACGCGGGTTACTATCAAATAACATTAACTATCTAGTGGACATTAGCGTAAATACGGCTACCATTTATAAAACCATGAAAAAATATAAGTTAACGAACTTCAAATGTGGACTAGACTTAAACCCAGCTCCACGAGTCGAGGAATTAAAAAAAGTTGCAGCTCGGGTAAGCAAGTAAGTTAGATGTTTGATGATCGCGATTTCTAACCACCACCTCTTCTAGCCAATTAAACCATTTGTCCAATCCTAATCCTGTCTTGGCAGATAAGGGAATAATAGTAACATGAGGGTTCATTTGACGTACATTATCAGTAATCTGTTCGATGTCAATCTCTAAATAAGGCGCCAGATCGATTTTGGTAATCAAAAGACAATCAGCTTCTTGAAACATCACAGGATATTTAAGAGGTTTGTCTTCTCCTTCGGTAATACTGAGTAAAGCGACTTTGGCATGTTCTCCGACTTCAAATTCGGCAGGACACACTAAATTACCGACGTTTTCCACTAAAATTAGATCTATAGTTTGGGGATTATATTGATGTTCTAGAATATGAATCCCACCTGCAACCATTTTGGAATCTAGGTGACAAGAACGACCTGTATTAATAGGAATTACCGGCACTCCGTATTTCCGTAAGCGTTCTGCGTCTAGTTCGGTAGTCATATCCCCTTCAATCACTGCCATCTTGAATTGAGATTGCAAAGCAGCAAGGGTTTTGTCTAACAAAACGGTTTTTCCTGCCCCAGGACTACTCATAATATTGAGACAAGTAATTCCCCAATCATCAAAATGTGCGCGGTTATATTCTGCACCTTCTTGATTGGCATGAAGGAGATTTATTTCTAAAGCAGCGTTCAATGTTTGATGCATATTTCTAAAGGATGAGGGATGAAGAAGTCAGACTCTTATGGGTTTAACGGTTTGCTTATGCTAGAAAATTATTTCGGCAGTTGCCTACAGAATTTACTCTCGTAAAGAACACAATGATTCACCAAAGGGTTGGCTGAGGAATGCTAACCAAGTGAGGATCAATTGTGGGGATTGATCATTAGTAGGATTCAAAGGCAACTTGCTTAAATATTAGTGAAAAACTTCATGATGAGAATTTAGAGAAGAATATTCGATGCGATCAATTTTTAGTTCTCGACCAGCTCGAATATCTTCCATTGGTGAATTACAACCAGGACAACTATATTGTAGTCCGATTTCTGGCTTGTATTCTTGTTGACAACTATGGCAAAAAGCAACTAAAGGAATGTCTTTGATTACTAATTCAACATCCGCAAGAAAACTATTACGAGTTTGGACTTCAAAAGCAAACTGTAAACTAACAGGTTCAACACAGGTAAATTGACCTACAATTAAATGGATTTTCTCGATCTTTGGTGGTTCTGGTTGAGATTGGTACCAATCTTTAACTGTCAAAATTAAAGATTTGGTCATGTCAGTTTCGTGCATAATTCAGGTTGTAGGTAATAGATGTTAGGTATTAAGGAAAATTGTAATAATATTTATTTATATTATACTACTCAAGGAAAGCGATCGCGAATTGAGATATGTCTGGGTTGATCTTGAAGTTTATACATAAATTTAACATTTATCTAAACAGTGTTTAAAAATAGATACTTGGATAATTATGCAATTATGTTCGCAAGTAAATTGATTTATGTGATGTTCTGGATGCAACAAACCCGAGAGTTGGACGCTGGGATGACAAACGCCAAAATCTCCCGGGCTTTGATCCCGCCGTGTAGCTACTGAATTAAGACACATTGTCTATTGCTAAAATTTTTCTAGTTAGCATGCTTCTCTTAAGCTAGCTATTTAAGATTAAAATCTTAAATTTCAGAACCCTAGAAGCCACATGTTGAAATTTTAGTTGTTATTAAGTTGACAGTTACTTGCTTGTAAAAATATGTCTAAATTTACTAAAAATATTAATAATTGTTAGCAAACTGTATCGTTAATTCAGGGAAAAATTCGATACATAGACGAATGGCAATAATAACTGATACTTCAAGGCTAAAGAGTAGGGGGCGCAAGAGATGTAGAAGTTTTAGAGAAGTTTTCCTTCTTCTATTCTATTAGTCTGTCACGACTCGCGCGTTCCTTAGCGGAGATCCTGCGGGGAGAGCAGACCCTTCGGGTAGAGCTCCGCAAGCGCAAACGCAAGCGTCAATTTTGAAATGAGAAATAGCGGATTAGAAGCTTCGGAATCCGGGCAGTTCCCTCGCTATCGCGAACGCGCAGGGAACTGCCACCGTAAAAGATAGCTTCTTACGAAGAGAGGGGAAGATTTGTACCAAAATTTACTTCTCAAAACAAAGTTGACGCTCTACTATTTTCCCCACCAAAATTTATGGAACTTATGCAAGAGAAGACCATGAGCTTGCCGTTCACAACCGAGGATGAAAATAGAATGATTAACGAATTTACCTTGTTTCAGCTTCTATTTTCATAACAGATCTAGTGATGAAAATTATTGGGGTTTGCTAATTGGTTAAATCATCACTGAAGATTAAGTTTTGTCGTTCTTTTTAATCTGTAATAACTTTAAGTATTATCTCTACAAATAATAATAGTTACTCACTGATTTAGTAGTTAATTACGGAATAGGTTCGTCATAATATAGCAATCCTAAATTATTCGTGAACAGAACTTCTGCCTTCTGGAGGGGCTGACACTTGAGCGTGGGCTATGCCGAGGTTTCCTCGGCATATAGAACCACGCTGTTGGGTTTTCCCCAAGTGCTTGAACGCCCCTTCCTCCTATCCTCTGCTTTTCCTCCTCCCAAATTTTCATGAATCATTCCTGATTGCTATAGAACTTGTAATTGTTTCCTTAGATGACTTATTTCTCGGCGAGTAGATTTCCATGAATCTTCTTCAAAACAGTAATTCTACTGATGGGAAAAATTTGCTAATAAAAATAGAATGATCCTGGTTTTTTATCTAATTAATAAAATAAATCAAATTGTTATTATTCAAAAGATTTTGGAAGATTGCCCGTCTTTACTGGTTGGGGGACGAAAAATGGGGAGCAATTACCATATTATCTATTCTAATATTATTTCTTCTAGTTAATACCAATCTTAATGTCGTCATCAACAGTCAACAGGGTAATTTACTTTCTGCTCTTGCTGCTCAGGATGGAAAAAAATTTTGGATTACTGCCAAATACTTGTTTAGCTTATATCTAATTTTGACTGTTAATTGGGGGGTATATAACTACTTACGAAAAAAGCTTATTCTCTATTGGCGACGTTGGTTAACCAGGGATTTTCTCAGTAAATATTTGCATGATCGAGCTTTTTACGAACTTAGTCAATCTCAGCAAGAAATTGATAATCCAGATCAGAGGATAGCTGAAGATATCAATGAATTCGCTGATGGTTCTCTGGCTTTCTTTTTTGATTTTTTATATACCTGTACACAGGGAATAGCTTTTAGTACTGTGCTCTGGAAGATTTCCCCTACTTTGACGATTATTCTAGTTGTTTATGTGGGAAGTGGAACTCTGGTCACCACTAGATTATTTGGGAAAAAATTAGTTAAACTCAATTACGAGCAAAAGAAAAGAGAAGGTGACTTTCGTTTCGGTTTAGTCCGTCTTCGGGAAAATGCTGAATCTGTTGCTTTTTACCGAGGAGAAGACCAAGAATTAAATCAAGTTAATCAATTATTTAATCACGTATTTAGCAATTTCAATAAAATAGTAATTGATCAAGAACTATATTTAAACTCTTTCATAAAACTATATCAAAATATTCCTTGGATTTTACCCGCCGTAATCATTGGTCCCCAAATTTTAGCGGGTAATATAGAAATCGGTAAATTTGCTGAAGCACAAGGAGCATTTAATAAGCTCTTTAGAGCTATGTATGTGATTGTCAAGAGGTTTGATAAACTTGTAGATTTTACAAGCCGTATTGATCGCTTAGTAGAATTTGATAATTTCTTGCAAAAACTAAAAAGAAAAATGCCTCACCAAAGCATTCAGTCGTCAACGATTAATACCTTGGAAAATGGGCATTTCGAAATTCAAGACTTGACTTTATATACTCCAAACTTTCAAAGAAGTTTATTGCAGGATGTTTCAGTTAAACTTCCATCAGCACAAGGAATGTTAATCAGGGGAATGAGTGGTTGTGGTAAAAGTTCTCTGCTTCGGGCGATCTCTGGGTTGTGGACTTCTGGTCAAGGTACAATTATCCGACCTCCACTAGAGGAAATACTATTTGTACCTCAGCGTCCCTATATGGTTTTGGGAACCCTTCGTAATCAGTTACTCTATCCCCAGGTCAATAACCGTATTAGTGATCAAGAACTCCATCAAATATTGCATCAGGTCAACCTCCCAGATTTAGCTCAAAGATTCGATGGTTTTGATACGGAAATGGACTGGGCCGATGTTTTTTCTCTGGGCGAACAACAGCGCATCGCTTTGGCTCGCATTCTCATTGCCCGACCCCAATATGTGATTTTAGACGAAGCCACCAGTGCCTTAGATGTCGAAAACGAGGAAAATTTCTATCGGCATCTTTTGAATCTGGGGACTACTTTTATCAGCGTCGGTCATCGTCCGACTTTAGTTAAATATCATCATCTAATCTTAGAATTATCGGGAAGTAAAGACTGGAAGCTCAGGCAAGTAAAAATTGCAGCACCTTCATATATTCGGTAGCAATCAAAGTACAGCTGAAGATAGACAAATTTAGTGGAAAAGATCCAGATTACTTGCCAATATTTGAGTTAAACAGCATAAATTTGATTGATTAAATCCTGATATTTTTCCCTAACTTGAGGACGTTTAACTTTAAAAGTTTGGGTCATTAAGCCATTATCCTGGGAAAAAGGTTCTAAAATAAATCGAAAATCGGTAATGCGATCATCGATACGATATCCTGGACGATTTTGTACTTGGCTGGTTAATTCTTGACGGAAGAGATTTTGAATTGGTGTACTGTAGAGATCGCTATTGGCGAGGGATGATAAATCAGCGTCGGTATTGGGTAATTGGAGTTCTAGGTTTTGTTCGGTAATCCATTGTTGTAAAGTTTCTAAATTCGGGACAATCAAGGCTCCTAGAGCTTTTTGATCTTGTCCAACTAACATAATCTGATCGATATAACTACTGCGGATACAAGCATCTTCTATGGGTTGCGGTTCGATATTTTCCCCATTAGTCAGTACAATCGTATCTTTAGCTCTACCTGTTAATACTAAGTCATTATCGATCGTTACCCAACCGAGATCTCCACTATCAAACCAACCTTCTGAGTCAATGGCTTTAGCTGTAGCTTCTGCATTTTTATAATAACCCTGCATTACCTGAGCCCCCCGAATTAACACTAGTCCTTGAGCTCCTGTGGGTAAAGTTTCCCTGGTTTCGGGATTAACAATTTTTATTTCTGTTTCTGCAATAGGTTGTCCAGAGGTTTTAGATATATTGCGTTCTAGGGTGCGAGCATTAGTAACTGGGGCTGTTTCTGTTAAACCATAGCCTACCAATACAGGTATATTCACAACTTCATAAAAATCATCTAAATGTTTCGCTAACGAACCACCCCCACTAACAAAGCTTTTCACCGTACCGCCTACAGCATCACGAACTTTTTGATAAACGATTTTATCTCCTAGAAGATGTAGGGGTAAGAGAAAAATCGTTTTCATCGTTGCTGATAATTTTTCGAGGAGGGAAGGCTGTAAATTATCTAAATCAAAACCACGAGATTGGCGACGTGCAACTATATATTGGTGTGAAAGGTTAAACAACCAGTTAATCAACTTTTGTTTAGTCGGAGCTTGTTCCCGAAATTGTTTTTGGATTCCTTCGTAAAGGGATTCCCATAGACGGGGAACTCCTACCATATAGTGAGGTTGATATTTTTTGAGATCGGATTTTAGCGATCGCAGATTAGTATAATATTGGGTACAACCTTGGGATAGTAAGAAATATTCGGTACTTCTTTCATAAACATGCCAGCTAGGAAGAATACTTAAAACGCGATCGCCTTTGTCGCAGGGAATAATCTTTCTGAGATTGTTCACCTGATGTAATAAGTTCCCGTGAGATAGCATGACTCCTTTAGGTTTGCCTGTGGTTCCTGAGGTATAAATTAGAGTGGCTAACGTAGATTTATCTTGAGCGACTTTTTTGAGGTCATGATGGCTGCCGAGAGCTAATAATTGGGAGAAATTAAGCATTTTTATGCCTGCATTTTCGGGAATCTCTTCATCCGAGAGCAAGATAATAAACTTTAAGGGGAATTCTTTTATTTGAGGAGATAGACGATGGAAAGTTTTGAGATCTTCAACTACTAAACTATTGCTATCACTATTGTCATATATATACAGGAGCTCCCTTTGTTCGGCTTTAGACGAACGCACGGCATCGACTCCTCCCGCCATCATTATTCCCTGATCGGCAATAAACCAACGGGGACTATTATCAGCAAATAAAGCAATTTTATCCCCAGCTGACGCTCCTAGAGTTTGTAATCCTGCTGCGAAATGTTTTATTTTTTGATCGAGTTCCGAGTAGCTGAAAGAAACTGCTGGCTTAAGGTGGGGAGCATTTAGGGCAATGATATCGCCAAATTCCCTAGCTGCGATGTGCCAAATTTCAGGTAAAGAATTAACAGATCTGTAGTTGATATAAGAACTAATAGTCATAACGCGATCGCAATATTCCGTAATCTCTAACTTACTTTAGAATAGTTGGATTTTAGATCAATTAAGAGTTACTGCAGACAGATATTGTTTTGTCTAAAGATTTTGGGTAAGGCTGAGGGGTCAGGGAAGATGTGGGAGATGGGGGAGCAAGGGGAGCAGAGGGAGATGGGGGAGAGCTACCTTAGCTATTACCTTTTTCGTTACTCATTACTCATTACTCGTTATTCATTACTTATTACTCATTCCTCATTCCTCATTCTTTAAGTGGTATTTAGTACAATTTTAAGCTTATTTTCATTAACTACTGAGAAGTTAGTTTAGTAAGTAAAATTGGATTGATATACTTTCCTAAAATCTATGAAAATTCATAAATATTTCAATCTAGGATTATTTCTCCTACTAGGACTATTGCTCGCTGTGGCACCAGCTCATGCTCAAGAAGCAGCTGGTACTGGTGGTTTTAATCCCCAAGAGTTATTGCGTAATGCCTTGGAATGGGTAGATAGCCTCGGTGCTGTAGGCGCGATCGCGTTTATGTTAATCTATATTGTAGCTACAGTAGCTTTTTTGCCAGGCTCGATTCTTACTCTAGGTGCAGGAGTCGTATTTGGAGTAGTTCTCGGTTCTATATACGTCTTCATTAGTGCTACTATCGGCGCAACCTTAGCTTTTCTGGTAGGACGTTATTTCGCCAGAGGTTGGATATCGAAGAAAATTGCCGGTAATGATAAATTTGCAGCTATAGATAGAGCAGTAGGCGAAGAAGGCTTAAAAATTGTTTTATTGACTCGACTTTCTCCTGTATTTCCCTTTAACTTGCTTAATTATGGTTTAGGAGTCACAGGAGTTGCCTTAAAAGATTATGTTGTTGCTTCAGTAGGTATGATTCCAGGAACAATCATGTATGTTTACTTAGGTTCTCTTGCTGGCAATATTGCCACTATTGGCGCTGCAGAACAACCAACTAATCCTACAATTACTTGGGCAATTCGCATCATCGGTTTTATTGCAACAGTTGCAGTAACCCTATACGTTACCAAAGTTGCCCGCAAAGCCTTAGACGAATCTATTTCAGTTAGCAGTGAACAGTAAACAGTTATCAGTGAGAAAAGCTAGATTAGCCATTAACTATCTTTAAATTAATTATGAATACTCAAGAACACGCTACAACAATCTCTCCTCTGGATCAATATAATCAACAACTACTTAGTAATGTTCATCCGCCCGATTGGGCAAATCCTAAACCAGCAGA
>JAAUYH010089695.1_pt1 | contig 20748 bp, 16 predicted proteins | sample 7278061 | NCBI WGS metagenome assembly JAAUYH01 (sample SAMN14350203, study PRJNA611818) | marine sediment metagenome | isolation source: surface marine sediment (0.6m) | place: French Polynesia: Moorea | collected 2018-08 | reverse complement strand
TAAAAAGAATGAGAGAAAGGCAACATTTTGGAGAACTATAACTGAAACGGAATATCAAAATTTAGAAATTAAAAATAAAAAAGAAATAACAAAATCTAAGTGTCAATCTAAATTATCATTTAAAAATGATAGTAGTAATGTTATTGAACTTTACGATATTGTTGATTTGCAAACAAGAGAAAAGGTTAATTTTCGTTACATTCGCTACGATCCAAGAAAGAGAGATTGGTATATTGAAGGAGCGGAAAGTAACGAACAAACATGGAGTAAAACATATAAGTTTTGTGAAAATGGTGAATTAGGTATTAGTCCGTTATTTCTCACAAAATTATTTAAAAAGCAGAATTATTGATTGAAAATAAAATTTTGCTAAAAATAAGATGAATTTTAAAATTTTACAACAACAAATTTAATTGAATTAGTTGAAAATCTTGATAAATTAAGATTTAAGTGCTTCAACCAAGAGTTTTTTCACGACAAAATAGACTGAATAGATTGTCAGTCAGCTAACCCTATTTAGTTGTTTTCAAAATTAAAACTTATCCCGTATTGGGCATAGCTTGAATTCTAGAATTAGCAATTGCTAAGAGATTTTGATAGGGGCAGTAACTAGAAATTGCTATTAAAATTCTTCTACAACTAATAGTAATTCTTGCTCCCAACTTAAGGAGGTTAAGACGAATTGTTCCTACTGTAGATGTAGCAAATTCTGTTTTATTTAAACAATATTGTCGAAAAGCTTGTAGTAAAACATACGCCATAGAAGATAACCAAAGTCTTAATTGGTTACTGGCAAATGTTTGGGTTGAAGTCCGGTCAGCTAGTAAATCTAATTGTTGCTCTTTAATACGGTTTTCCATATCTCCTCGGGGGCAATATTTTTTGGTATAAAGCTTAGAGGGAGATATTTTTTTAGCAGGTATTGAAGTAACAACGTGCCGAATTTGTAATCCATTACTACCATAAACAACTTTAGTTACGACCCTCCTTTCACGACTCCAACTACTTTCTGTTTGATAACGTATAGAGCGAAAATAAGTAGAATTAGGAATTAATTTAGGGACTTCTTCTAATTCTTCATCTTTAGAAAAAAACGTTTCCATTAATTCCACTACGGGTTCAAGTTTAGCTTTATAATCTGCTGTTGCTTTATTAATAATATCCCCTGCTCGTAACGTTAATTGATTATTAGTTGCCATAGCTATAACATAATCAACTAATGTTTGTTTTTCACAATAATTGAGAATTTCTTCACGACAATAAGCACTATCTGCACGAATAGTGATATGAGTTTTCGACCATTTTTCTCTAATAAGAGGAATAATTCTTTGTAATTCTTCTAATGCTCCGGCTGCGGGATCGATATTAGAAGGTCTAAGTTTAGCAGCCAATAAATGATGTCCACAAAAAATATATAAAGGAGCATAACATACAGAATTATAATATTTATTAAAAAAAGCTCTCTCTTGCTTTCCGTGTACTGTGTCATCTGTTACATCCAGATCTATTATAATATTTAATGGAGATTTTATAAATGATTCTAAGAAAAAGTCAATAAATGCTTTTTCTATTTTTTTAGGACAATGTTCTATTTTATGATATCGACTTGATTTTTGATCGATAATATTTTTTGGACAATATTCTAGTCGATTAATTGTACTTTTACCAGCTAACACATCTGAATTTAAATTATCACTAAAAAGTTTTTCTAAAGCAATTTGTAACGCGGGGTCATGGCGAATTTTGTCATGATCGTTAATATCTTCATATCCTAAAGCAATACTATAAAGTCTTTGAGCTAATAATCTTATTAGAGAATAATTTCTGTAAGAACTATGACGATAATCTTGAAAACATTTCGCAAATTTTTCAGTAATTTTTAGCTTTTTATCTAACTCAGCTATAAAAATAATTCCAGCATCTGAGGTGATTCTTCCTCCCCTAAAATTAGCTATTATTTCTCTTCCTCTAGTTTTGCCCAAGTTGAAATTTTTGCTAATTCGTTCTTTTAAAGAGTATTTCACTGACTAAATAATTTAAGAGTATTACTATGCTTTAATTATAAGTTATTCTGATTTTTTTTGTTTGAAATTTTGGAATTGTCAGCTTTATTAATATCAAAAATTTTCGATTAATAGGCTATTTTTCTTGACTTTAATTATTAGCAATTTTATTTTCAAATTTGACAACAAACTGTTATTTTTGCGCCATCGATTAGATCGGCCTCAACCTTAGATTCCATAACCCTTTCAAGGTTGGCGATCGCAGTTTTTGTGAGAAATAGCGGGATTGCAAAATAATTAAATTAATCTCCTCAATCCTGAGTTATTTGACTCTGAAATTATAAAAATATATTTAGCAAGTAAGTCAAAGTGTAATAAAACTTTATCTTCGATCCGATCGCGGAGGCCGATCGTGAAGATTTGAATTTGATAACTCATACTTCCAGGTTGTCCCAAGGATTGATACAATCTAACTAAAGTAAAGCTCGACTGATTCTTATAAACAAAAAGTTATAAAGTATATTTATGACACCTTCATTTGGTACGCCATTACAAAATAATAAATACATACTTCAAGAAGAAATTAAAAGAGGTATTTCAGGGGTTACCTATAAAGCCTTTAATACAGCTACAAAGCAAGAAGTAACTATTAAGACTTTAAATTTAGCTATAGGCCAAGACAGTTATCTAGAAGAGTTAAGAAAGAAATCTTTTGACGAAGCGAGAAGACTGGTGAGATGCTCTCACCCAAATATTATCCGTTTTCGGGATTTCTTTATTGAAGAAGAAATGCCCTATATTGTCATGGATGCAATTAGGGGAGTTACTCTCGATCGCATAGTCTTTCCAGACAATCCTCTACCTGAAGATGTTGCCGTTAATTGTATGCGACAGATCGGCGAAGCTGTAAAAGTAATTCATGCTAGCGGATTGTTACATCGAGATATCAGGCCCGAAAACATTATGTTGCGGGAAGGAGGTCAACAAGTAGTATTGATCGATTTTGGCATTGCCAGAGAATTTAAAGCCGGATCGGTACAAACACATACTCATATTACTTCAGACTACGCTCCTTTAGAGCAACATCTACCGAGAGCAAAACGCAGCCAAGCTACTGACGTTTATGGCTTAGCGGCAACACTTTACACCTTACTTTTAGCTAAAGTACCCGTAAGTGCAACCCTAAGAGATAGGATACCTTTATCTGCACCGCGAGATTTAAGGGAAGATCTGAGTCCAGAAGTTTCTGTTGCAGTGATGAAGGGAATGATTCTCGGAGCCGAAGATCGTCCTTCTAATGTAGATGAATGGTTGGCGATGTTGCCCCCGATTCAAAATAAGAATTTTATAATTGACATACCTGAAGGACTAATCGAACCAGAACAAAGTCCAGAAATAGATCCAGAACCCGATCGAATCCCATCGGAGGTCAAAACCTCAAACTCCAATTTCAGTCAGTATATCAAAATAGCACTTGCCTTAATAGCTGGATTTGTAATTTTTGACTATGCGATTATTAAATTCAGACCTAAAAATCCTCAGCCCGAGCAAACACCGAACAGCGAGATAGTTCCGATCCAAACTCAATTTAAAGTATGAAGGAAATTAAAGAAAGTATCAATTTAATCGACGATCGACTATCAAAACGTCACATCGATCTCGATCCGGCTGGCTATTTTATTATTTACCTCGATCGCGATGCTAGATTGATTTGTGCCGAACATTATACGAATATAATCACCGATCGCGGTTTAGCCGCAGATCCCGAAACAGGCGAAGTAATCGCCGCTCGAGGTAGCACAATCAAAAGAAAGCCGACAAAAATATATACAGCAAGAACAGCTAAGGAACTCTGCGTCAAAATCGTCGAGCAAACCCAACCCCTGCCCCTAACAATGATGGATCATGCTGCCTATTTAGGTCGGGAATTTATGCGGGCTGAGAATGCTTTAATTACTGGAGAAGAATACGTTCAGGATTAGAATAAACAGCAGCACCCAGTTTTTCAGCGAACAACCCTCGCTGAGGTTAGAGTGATTCGAGAATTACGAACCAAGTATTGACCACCAAAAAAGATCGGCAACGGATCGCCATCAAAAGGTGTTACTTTACTACCAGGGTGCTGAGCATGAATGTGTAAATGGGGTTCTCCTGTTGCTCCTGAATTTCCTACCATACCCAGTAATTGGTTTGTCGATACGACCAATTCATCGACAACAACTTGCACGCTACCACGTTGTAAATGAGCCAGTAATACTACAGCGTCCTTGCATTGGAGCAGGACAAAATTACCTGCTCGATGTTCCAAGTCTACTTGAGGCGGTTCTAAATCGGGCCGATCGTTAGCAATTGCTAGTACCTTTCCCTGGCATGGAGCATAGATCGGATCGCCAAAGATCGCATACTTCTCTAAATCTTTGGGTAGCCAACCGCTACCATGGGTTTTCAAGGGATTCAACTTCACAATATCCACACCGTAGCTTTGTCCTCGGTAAGCTCGTTTTTTAGGGGCTAAGGTCTCTAAATGAAAGTTGATTAGTGAGTTACTACCCCCATTGGCGATGAGATAGGTGCCATTCCGTAGCGGAAAGGTAAGCTTAACTGGCGCGATCGCAGGTGGAAGATACCCAAGCAAACCGTGAAATGCTAAGCTCCAAAAAACTCCCATCAACAGACCCCAAAGCCCTATCCTTAACCAGCCCCTTAAAGCTCGATCGGGCCATCGTGGTTGTTGCAATATCTGGGGAAGTCTGACTAGGGCTTGCCCGATCCATAGAATTAGATAAATATAAGCAAGCCACCAAGGTAGGGCCAGCCAAAGGCCGGCGATTGCCAAGGTTACCAAATAGCCGCCCACTGCCAAAGTTTCAATCAGCCAACCTAATTTATTTTTGGTAGACGATCTCCCCTGCCAAAAAAGCAAACCCAGAGGAATTAGGAGTTGTAAAAACACCAACATTAAGTTTTTTATCCTCGACTGTAAGATTATTAAGATCGATTCAAGAAACTATGTTTAATCTTTACTTAGTTTTATGCCCAGCTCAACATCGATCTTAAAGATTAGTTGGAAAATCCGACATAGAAGAAATAGGTAGCCATCGGAACGATAGTAGCCACAATTAACAAACCAATTACCCACAAAGTTGCATTTCCCGTATCGGTATCTTCTGCTTTAGTAAAAGTGCCTTCTGTGTTAATTGTACTTTCAGCTATGCGGGGGCCTGGATCTGATTGACCGGCTAAGATCGCACTGATGCGATCGCTCGCATCTAAAAAAGCTTGATTGTATTTATTTCCAAGCTTGAGATCCGTACCGATTGTTTCGGTAATGATACTATCAATTTTTTCTTCTGAAAGCATTTTTTGGCCTTCAGTTCCGGTTAAAATTGCACTATTATTACTGACGGTATCGATCGCAACAATAGTTTGGTTGGCAGCTGTTTCTGGATCGGGAAACCAATTGTTAAAAAGTTTGGTTGCAAAAACCTCAATCGGATCGTCATAACCTTGACGGTGAATTGCCACCATCCTTAACTCCAGTCCAGTCGTTTCGGCTAGTTTAGCTAATTTATTGTTGAGGGTACTCTCTGTGGCACGACTGATAGTTTCAGCCGAATCTATCACCCAAGTGGAGTCTCCAGGTGCAATTTTAGGAAGACTGTAAACGCTAATTGCATTAGCTGGCATTACTGATAGAGTAAAACAAACAATTAAACATATACTTGACAAAAGAATATTTTTTAACCAAAATCGAGATCGCTCGATTTCTAAGAAAAAGTGATTCATTATTAGCACTCGCAATTTTTTATGATTTCCAAAATATTATAAAAAATAGTAATTTCAATAACAAAAAAATATAGAAAAATAAAAAAGCTCAGTTTTGAGCCGAGCTTTGTTTGAATTATAAATACTGGTTGGTTTTATTAACCTAAAGTATTTAACATTGGCAGTAAACTTGTACTGATAAAGTAAGCAACAATAGCTCCGCCACTGCCACCAAGGAAAAATCCAGTCGCGAATTCGCTCCAACCTTCCTTAGTTCCCAACTCTACAGGAGGGTTGGGAGTAGTTAGAGTAGCAATAGGCTTACCGCTACCGGTATTACCGTAAATAGACAAACAGATAGTCAGAATCACGACTAATCCGATCGCAGACAACATACCTGCAAGAGAACTGTTATCGGAGTCTCTCAAAGGCCCGAGTAAAGCAAAAGGCCCGTAAATTAAATAGCCGTGAGCCATCCCTACCTCTAAACCGCGACGAATTGGCGATAAACCTTGACGGTAAGCAGGTAAATTACGGATAAAAGCTGTACTGAATTCTGAAGAATTAATTGGAGTTGCTAAATTTCCAACCTGTGGATCTCCACCTGATTGAATCATCGCTATTCAGTTCCTCTATATATTTTAAAAATCTTTCAAACAGCCCTAATCTAACCCGTAACCAGCTTTTTACTAGCTTTTTGTTAAGAATCTTTATAAGCACGAGACAAATATCCGATCTAAATTACAGTTAGTGAAGGCAACAGAGTTATTCTGAGCTATTGCTTCACTAGAAGTAACCTATTGCTCCTATAATGAGCAGAGGATAGACTAAAAGCATTCAACCATAAAAGTTATTGACTCGATTATCGGGTTAATCGCGGAATAAACCAAAACCCGAGACTAACAACCGATTGTTAAAGTCATGACGAGGTGGATCTTAGCTTTTATTTATCTGCTGTAAAAAGCAACTGTACACTTGTATTTTATAAAAAGGATATTTAGATTATGACAGGCGAATACGCTGCTTCCTTCTTACCCTCAGTTTTAGTCCCGTTAGTAGGTGTTGTTTCTGCTGCGGTATCTATGGCTTTGTTATTTACTTATATTGAAAGCGAAGCAGAAGGTTAATTTTACTGTTCGATTGAAGTTAGTTTGTAGTGTAAGTTATCCTCATTATCTTGTCTTTTCAAGATGGGGGATAGTTTACGCTACTTAAAAATGCAGTTTTGAGTTAAAGCTTTTTGAAGTAAAGTTTGATATTGGTTCTCTTCAATAACTAAAGCACCAAATCTGGCTAAATGAGGATTTTGCATTTGAGCGTCAAAAACAGAAAAGCCTCGTTGTTGAAGATGTTGAACGAGTTTAACCATTGCTACTTTTGAACCATCGGGAATGCGATAAAACATCGATTCGCCGATAAAAGCTCCTTGAATGGCAATACCGAGAATACCTCCAGCTAAACGATCGCCGCTCCAAGTTTCAAAGCTATAAGCCCAACCTGCTTCATAAAGAGCGATATAGACATCAATTAGTTGTGGCGAAATCCAAGTCGTATCGCGATCGGCACATCCAAGACAAACAGAATAAAAATCGCGATTTATTGCAGTGGTAAAGCGATTCTGATTTAAGACCCTTCGTAAAGACTTAGGATAGCGAAAGCCTCCGTCGAGAGGAACGATCGCCCTTCGACGACTGTAATACCAACCTAAACAATCGCTTTCGTCGGCCATTAAAAAGTAACCTCGTGCGTAGCCCTGCACGATCGCATCAATATCCATTATTTCTAAATTGAGAACTAAAAGCGATTATTACCAAAATCCTCGTTTGCCACTAGGCATAATTGTCGCCCAATTAGTTTTAGCTTGAGAAAGTTGACGCTCGCTTATTTTAGCATTTCTCAAATTTGCCCCACATAAGTTAGCTCCTTTGAGATTAGCGTAATTGAGGGAAGCAAAACTCAAATCTGCGCCGCGCAGATCTGCACCTTCGAGATTAGTGTAGCTTAAGTAAGCTCGACTTAAATTGGCATTACGTAAGATAGCTTGAATTAAGATAGCGCGACCAAAATCAGGACCGGATAAATTTGCACCGCCAAAATTCGCTTTAATTAATTTAGACTGGTAAAAATTACCTCCAGATAAATGAGTTTTTTGGAGGTTGAGATTATTTAAATCTTGTTGAGCAAAATCCCGGCGACCTTTACTGTAGTCTTTGATGATGGTGTCGGAATCTAATTTTTTATTAGTATTATGAGCAGTTTCTCGACCGGTTACTTTTGTATTGGCCGGACGGGGATTTTTATTTACTTTTCCAACATCAGTAAAACCTCGTTGGTAGCTCGTATTACCCCGATTTAAAGCTGAATTTTGGGTTTGAGGAGAAGAAGTATTGCGATAGCGATCGCCAGAGGAATTTAAAGAACCATTATTAGCATTGCGAGCTGCTTGACGTTGACGACGGGCGCGAATTTGAGTTGCTAAATTGGCAGCGCGTATTGATGTGTGAGCAGCAGCAGATTCTTGGACGGGGGGAGCATTTAACATTCCAGACATGGGTGGATCTGGGTTTAAATCTTCTCGAGAAAGTGAAGTCAGTCCTTGGGAGAGAGTATCGTGATAGGGTTCTAAATTGAGGGCATTGAGGGCTTCATTGGCCGATTTGTAGCGATATTTAACGGAAGATTCGAGCATTTTATTTAAAACCCTGGCAAATCCATCGTTCACTTCAACATATTTGCGCCACATAATTTCGCCGCTATTAGGATCGATGGGAATATCTTTGGGTGGTTTACCAGTTAGTAAATAAATACAGGTTGCACCTACGGCATAGATATCGCTAGCAAATACAGGCCGCATTGCTAATTGTTCGGGAGGTGCATAGCCAGTAGTTCCGACTGCAAAAGCCGTCAAAGCAGTTTGACCGGTAGCTCCTGCTTCTGGTTGAGTAATTTCTGTTTTGACTGCACCAAAATCGATTAATACTAATTGGGAATCTTGTTGACGGCGAATTAAATTAGCCGGTTTGATGTCGCGGTGGATTACTTCTTGAGAGTGAATATGATCTAATATAGGTAAAATTTCGCTGAGAAATTGTCTGGTTGCAACCTCGGTGTAAGTTCCGTTTTGTTTGATTTCTCTTTGTAAGTTGTTTCCGTGAACGTACTCTTGAACTAAATAAAATTGTTGATTCGCTTCAAAATAGTCTAGCAGTCTGGGTATTTGTGGATGGTTGCCGATTCTGCCTAATGTTTGTGCTTCTCGCTCGAATAACTCTTTAGCCATCTCAAAGATTTCGGGATCGTTCATTGAGGGGCGAAGTTGTTTGATGACACAGGTTGGTTTGCCAGGTAAAGATAAATCTACTGCAAGAAATGTTGCTCCAAATCCTCCTTTACCAAGACTTTTCATTGCTAAATAGCGATTTCTTAATAAGAGTTTAGAACCGCAAGCCTGACAAACCAAGGTTTTAAGAGGATTTTTCGGTTGAGAACAGGAGGGATTTATGCAGTAGCTCATATCACTTTAATTTATTTATTTAATATTTTTTTTGACTTTTTGAAGCTGTTTTGAGTTGTTTAAAATTTTCAGTGTAAGCGAGTAGATCGGAATTTATCTACTTTAAGTTCAATCTAACAAAGCAATCGATTGATTTGCCTCAGAAATTTGACTGATTCTTTATTGTGCTTTTTTCGCATTTTATGAATCCTTTACAAAAAACTCAATTTGACCTTTAAAACTTTAAATTTAATTGACAAAAATAACTAAGTAAAATGGACAAGCAAAAGAAGGAAACTAGGAAGAGGCAACAATAAAGTTAAAATATTCAAGCCGCTCGAAAATAAAAGGGAAATAATAATAGATGCGCGTCTCTTTAAATTGGCTGCGGGAATTAGTAGAGATTGACTTAACTCCTGAAGAATTAGGCCGGACTTTAACTATTGCAGGTTTTGAAGTAGAAGAAATTGAAGACTTGCGACAAAATGCAGATGGTGTAGTAGTTGGCAAAGTAATCGATTGCGAGCCTCATCCTAATGCTGATAAACTGCGAGTCACTAAGGTAGATATTGGTGCAGAATCTCCTTTAAATATCGTCTGCGGAGCTGCTAATGTCAAAGCAGATATTTTTGTACCGGTTGCTACTGTTGGAACTTATTTGCCAACGGTCAACCTCAAATTAAAACCGACTAAGTTGCGCGGAGTGCGATCGGAGGGTATGATTTGCTCTCTGAGCGAATTGGGTTTAGAAAAACAATCCGATGGCATTCATATTTTTGCTTCAGAAGGGATCGAAATAGGGCAAGACGTGCGACCTTTGTTGGGCCTCGATGATGTCATCTTGGATTTGAGTACCACCGCTAATCGTGCTGATGCACTCAGTATGGTTGGAGTGGCTCGGGAAGTGGTTGCTTTAACCGGATCTGTTTTAAAACTACCTGAAGTCCGGGAAATATCGATTTCAGATCGAGACAATAGTCTTAGTTTGAAGGTTGTCGATACTAACGCTTGTCCTGCTTATATCGGTACGATAATTGAAGGTATAACTATTGCTCCTTCCCCCGATTGGTTGCAATGGCGTTTGCAAGCTGCTGGAGTGCGTCCGATTAATAATGTGGTCGATATTACTAATTATATTTTGCTCGAATGGGGTCAACCACTTCATGCTTTCGATCGCGAACGCTTGCAGGCTATTACCGGAACCGAATCATTGACAATTGGAGTAAGATATGCATCTGCAGGGGAAAAGTTAACTACTCTCGACGGTCAAGAAAGAAGTTTAAAAACAGACAATCTTTTAATTACTGCAAATGACAAACCAGTAGCTTTAGCTGGGGTGATGGGTGGAGAGGAAAGCGAAGTTCATCAAGAAAGCAAAAATATTGTTTTAGAGGCTGCTTTGTTTGATTCAGTAGTAGTAAGAAAGTCTTCTCGAGCTGCTGGGTTGCGGAGTGAAGCTTCTACTCGCTACGAACGAGGTGTCAACGAGGCCGAATATAATGTGGCTTTAAATCGGGCGATCGCCTTGATAATTGAATTAGCTGGAGGTAAAGTTATCGCTCAAGCAGTTGCGGATTGTCGAGCTAAAGATTCTTCTCGTTGTTTGCAATTGCGCTTATCAAGAATAAACGAAATTTTAGGCCCGGTCAAATTAGAAAATGGTACGGGACAAATTGAGGCTGAAGATGTCGAAAAGATTCTGTTGGCTTTGGGTTGTAAATTAGAAAAAATAGCCGATCGCAATCATGTTTGGCAGGTTACTCCTCCGCCATACAGACATCGAGATTTAGAGCGAGAAATCGATTTAATTGAAGAAGTTGCCAGGCTCTACGGATACGATAATTTCTGTGACGAATTACCGGATAAAACTGAAGCTGGTTATCTTTCGGTTCGCGAAATAATTGGTAGAAAAATCAGGGAAGCTTTTCGCTCCACAGGACTTACGGAAATATGTCATTATTCTTTAGTCAAACCAGAGGATAAAGAAATAGTATTAGCTAATCCTTTATTTAGCGAATATTCGGCTTTGCGAACCGATCTTATCTCTGGATTAATCGATGCTTTTGAATACAATCAATCTCAAGGAAATGGGGCCTTAAATGCTTTTGAAATCGGTCGAATTTTTTGGCGAGAAGGAGAAGAACTTAAAGAAGCAGATGCGGTAGCGGGAATATTAGGAGGAGATTTAACTGCGATCGGTCGTTGGACTAGAGCTGGTAAAGGATCGCCGATGACTTGGTATCAAGCAAAAGGTATTTTAGAAAGTGCTTTTTCTCGATTGGGTTTGACGGTAGAATATCGCGCAGAGAAAGAGGATAAAAGGCTTCATCCCGGACGAACTGCTTCTTTATGGATCGAAGAACAACGTTTGGGTATTTTCGGACAATTACATCCTCAATTAAGACAGGAAAAAAACACGATCGATGAGGTTTATGTATTTCAAATTAGTTTCGATATTATATTAGCAAGTTTGAATAAAGAAGAAGTATTTACTCCTCGTTTTAAATCTTATTCTACTTATCCAGCAGTAGAAAGAGATTTAGCATTTTTTGCCGATGTTTCTATTCCCGTCTCCCAAATCGAACAGGCAATTAAAAAGTCTGGAGGCTCGATACTTGCTGGTGTAGAATTGTTTGATGAATATCAAGGTGAAAACGTTCCTGAAGGTGAAAGAAGTCTAGCTTTTAGTTTGTATTATCGCGCTAGCGATCGCACTCTAACCGATAAAGAAATCGAACCAGTTCACCAAAAAGTTCGCGATACTTTGGTCAAACAATTTAGTGCAAATCTCCGCAGCTAATCAATTATTTCTCTAAGTCATACTTTTTCAGGCTTAGAGATTTAATTTATGCTATTTCAGCAAAAATTTTAGCTATTTTTAAAATAATTAGTGTTTTAAGATACAGTATTTTTAATATATCTGCACATCAGGCAAATATTATAAAGAAAAAATGCGATCGAGACGATATTTTTCTTTAACTTAGCTAATATTAGCCTTTAAAAGAGGGTTTTTAAAAATGACAGATAACATCGAATTGCAAGTAGCTACTCTATCCGAACGAGCAAAAACAGTAGCAAACGAAGGTAATACAACCGAAGCAATAGATTTATATCAAGAAGTTGCACGAGCTTTAGTCAAAGAAAAGCGATTGTCCGATCTAGTTATGGTTCTTGCTAATTTAGCGAAAGTAGATGAAACTAATACTAAAGCTTATTTAGCTCAAAGTACGTGGTTGACAATGGCATTGGGAATGCCATTTCAAGGGTTGGTAACTTTATTTGTTGCTCTGTTTCGTACTTTACCTCCCGACAGCCATTTAGTACCTTTAATTGGTACGACAATTGTCTATTGTTGTTCTGAATACGAAGAGGATAGCCCTCAATTAGAGAAATATCGCGAACTTGGGATGAGTATTTTACAAGTAGCTGCTTCAACCCAAGGAATTGAAGAAATAGAAGCTTTTAAAGCTTGGTTTGCCGATCGCCAACTTGATGATGCTGAGTATTTTTTACCTGAATTAATGGAGCAATGAGAAAATTTAGTCGGCGATACTTGGTTGTTCAATCGCACTATTTTAGATAAATAATAAAGTCTTTTTAGGGTACATAGCTCTTCACGAATCGGGAAAGAGCGGCGATCATAAAACAATGAAATTATAATAGGTTATTCCTAATTTATTATTTAGCGAGTCTCGATCGAGATTGTTTATTTCTTTGTTCTTAATCTCCGGTGAATCTCGATTCTTTTTCTTTGATTTCAATAGCAGATCGCTCGTTAAACCATTCTATAAAAAACATCAACTTTCTCCAACTGCATTAAATCAAAAATTCGTTACAATTTTGAGAACTTTGATTTTATTTGAATTATTGAATTTCTTTAATTAACGCTATTTTACCGTAGCGAGCATCAATTTCAACTGCTTTAATCTCAATAATGCGATCGAGGGAGTCGAGGGAGTAAGTCACAATTTCATTGGGTTCGATCTGCAAACATTTAGCAAAAATATCTTTTCGATATGCTCGAGGAATAAATCGTTGCTCGCCAATCTCGAGGACAATTTTATTGTAAAAAGAAAATTCTCCGGTATTAGTAAGAATTCCTGCTGCTGTTGAAAGACAATCGCACCATCTCAATGCCAAAAACCATTTAGCATCGCTTAATCTTTGATAAATTTTATCTTGAGAAGGGTGGGGTAAAGCTCTATAACCAGACTCTACTCCGACAATTGTTCCACCTAAAAAACCAAACATTACCCCAATTGTATCGCTCACGATCGCTTACTCCATCGGAATTATTATTAAATTTATCTTATAGTCTCACTTAAAAGAAGCGCGAAATGGGAACTAGGCAAAGTTTAATATTATTTTTTACAAGTAATTTTGTTCCCTATTGCCGATCTATTACTCTTTGTCTTTAAAAGAGAAGAACCACTTCAGTCAGCGTTAGTTTTTATTTTAAATAAGAAAGATTCTCAACAATCTTTTGTGAATCTTTTTTTAACATCCCAGTAAGCCTTGTTAGTATCCAGAAAATGTAATCTAGTTTGAATCTAAATTGCGATCGTTGAAGATAAAAGTATTGTTTTCACTTGGCTAGTATTGTATTATTTATGTAGTATACAATCTTGATAGCTGCAAAAATGCCAAGAAACACACCTCGATCGGTTAAACTTAGCAAGTATCTTAGCAAACACCTTCGCCACCAACCAGAGAGACTGGGCTTAAAATTATTACCTGGAGGTTGGGTAGCAATAGAAGATCTTCTTCTTGCTTGCGTTGCTAATAATTTTCCCATTACCCGCGAAGAATTAAACGAAATAGTAGTCAATAACGATAAAAAAAGATTTTCTTTCGATCCTAGCGAGCGGCTAATTAGAGCCAATCAAGGACATAGTGTAGAAATTGACTTACAGTTAGAGCCGATATTACCACCTCGAATACTATATCACGGTACTGCTAAAAAATCTCTCGATTCAATCCTCGAAACAGGGTTATTAAAAATGTCTCGCCATCACGTTCATTTATCATTAGATCGAGAAACGGCTAGAAGAGTAGGAATGAGGCACGGTCGTCCGGTAATATTAGTCATTGATTCTTTAATAATGCACGAAGAAGGGCATAATTTTTATCGTTCTGAAAATGGCGTTTGGTTAGTAGATAAAGTTCCGGCAAAATACATAACAGTTTTGCATGAAAATCAAACTAAAAATTAAACTAAAAATCAAACTAAAAATCAAAATAGACAATGAAATTAAATCGTTTTCAAGATACTCGAGAATTTTTCGATCGCGCTCGAGAATATCTTCTAGAAAAAGAATTGATTCACTCTTTGCTACTTCGCGTTGCTAAAAGATTGGCCGATAATCCTCAATATTCCCCTGAAAATAGTCCCTATTTAGCAATAGTAGAAAATAACGATCGTGTTGTTGCAGTTGCATTAAGAACTCCACCGCGAAATTTAATCCTTTCTCAGGTCAAAGATTTAACAGCATTAGAAAAAATAGCCGAAGATGTATATAAAAATAATCCAGAAATACCAGGAGTGACTGGTTTAAAAAAAGAGACTGAAATCTTTGTAAAAATTTGGAAATATTTAACGGGTCGAGATTGTCAAATATCTATGAAACTGCGGATTCATAAATTGGAAAAAGTTCGATCGATCGCAAACGCAAAAGGACATCTTGCCTTAGCAAATCAAGAAAATCGAGATATATTGTTAGACTGGGCAGAAAAATTTTATCGAGAAGCAACTGGAACAGTTCCAGTAAATATTAATAAAGAAGTCGATCGCTATTTGAAAGAAAAAAATGTCTATTTTTGGCAAGATAACAAGCAATTTGTTTCCTTTGTTAATGCATCTAGATCTACATTGAATTCTGCTGACATAGGCCCCGTTTATACCCCTCCAGAATATCGTAGAAAAGGTTATGCTACTGCGATGGTAGCCGAGCTGAGTCAAAAATTATTAGATCGCGGCTTTAAATACTGCTTATTATTCACTGATTTAGCTAATCCTACCTCGAATAATATTTATCGTCAAATTGGCTACGAACCCGTATCCGATTGGAACGAATATAGTTTTTTAAAATAAAAAATAAGGCGATCGCAACTAGGATTTAGTTGTTAAATTATCAAAAAAATTGCAATAAAATCGAATATTATCCCTCGAATAAAGAGCGATCGCCTGCATTAATTCGCTTTGGTAAATTAATTGAAATTCCCTCGACATAAAAATAGGAGCTAACCAATTTGATCGCAATTTTAATTGCAATAACAAAATTAATTTTTAGTAACAATTAGCCGACTGGATCGGATCGTGCTTGCGATCGTGTTAAAGTTACTATGAAGATTAAATTGTTCTAGGCAGACTATTTTTTAAAAAAAATTTACTATTATTAATAAATAATCAGAACAAAAATACAACCATTGCTAAATATCGTATACTTTTATTCCAGGCTTAAAAATTAAATGTATTATTAAGCACAGACAGTCGAGATAAGACTCCACAAAGGTATATCTTTGTCATAATAGCCAGATATTTTTATGTGAATTTTTGTGATGAAAGTAAATAGAAATATACTCGCAGCAGCGATCTTGAGTGGAATTGTTACTGGTGCTTGCAGTCAAAATCCCAACAGCCAAGGCCAATTCGGCAACCAAGCAGTACCAGTAAGGTTAGCAATAGTGGAAACTGGAACGATCGAAGATAGTTCGACTTTTTTAGGAACTTTAGAAGCCGAAGATAGAGTAACGCTGCAGCCAGAAACAGAAGGACGTATAGTCAATATCTATGTCAGAAGCGGTCAACGAGTAGCCAAAGGTACGCCAATTTTACAATTAAAACCCGATCGCGATCGGGCTAGAGTTGAAACGGCGATCGCCAGTGCGAATGCAGCTCAAGCATCCCAAGAAGCAGCCAAAGCTCAATTACAAGCGGCTCGATCTAGATCGGCTAAAGCTTCAGCAGATTTGAATTTAGCAGAAGCAGATTTCAAGCGCAATCAAAATTTAGTCGATTCGGGAGTCTTAGAAAGAAGAGAATTAGAGGTATCTCAACGAGATATAGTAGCAGCCAAAGCAGACCTCCAACAAGCCCAAGATGACATTGAAGCAGCTAAAGCTAACTTAGACCAAGCTACGGCTCAATACAAGCAAGCCAGAGCGCAAGTTAGATTAGATAGCGCGACCTTACAATTCAGCCAAGTATTAGCTCCGATTAGCGGTGTAGTCGGCGATGTTTCCGTCAAACAAGGGGATTTTGTTAATACCCAATCGACGATAACAACAATTACTCAAAATGATTATCTGGATTTGAGAATTTCAGTTCCAGTGGCCAGATCTAGGGATTTAAAAATAGGTTTACCCGTAGAATTAATCGATCCTAACAGCAGGGAGATTTTAGCCAGAGGACAAGTAGATTTTATCTCGCCAACCGTAGATAGTAGCTTGCAAAATATACTAGTTAAAGCGCGGTTTATTAATAATAATAGAATCTTAAGAGATCGACAATTTGTCAGTGCTAAAATAATTTGGAAAGAAGAGCCGGGAATTTTAATTCCGACGGTATCTGTTTCCCGTCTCGGAGGTCAAAACTTCGTCTTTGTCGCAGCAGAAAATAACGAAAAAGTGCTTCAAAAACCAGTAAGATTAGGCCCGATTCAAGGGAGTAATTATCGAGTAATTGAAGGAATTACACCGGGAGAAAATATTGCCGTGACTAACATTATTAAATTAAGACACGAAGCAAAAATTATGCCAGCAGTTGAATGAGCCAGAGCTGAAAAACTTAAAATTGGGAGCGATCGCCGTTTTAATTCGAGTAAGAAAAAAGAGGAAAATTACTAGTTAAAACGATTATTATTCCGATCGTTTCTCTTTCTGGTTTGAAAGTTAATCTCCAAATTACTTTGCCTCTAAAAGCCAAAATACAAGCAAAAAAAACTAACAACAATCGTATCAAACCCCTACAATTTAACAAATGCTCTTATCGATCGCAGATACGTTTATTAAACGTCCGGTTCTAACCACGGTTTGTAGTTTATTAATCTTGCTAGTCGGGCTGATCTCCATTCCATTATTGCCGATCGAACAACTCCCACCCCTAGCACTGACCCAAATAACCATTCAATCAAACTATACCGGAGCGGATGCAGAAACCGTAGAGAAAACCGTTACTAACGTTATCGAACGGGAAGTAAATGGCGTAGAAGGGATGAGATACATCACTTCCAACAGTAGCAATAACGGTCAAAGCAACATTCAAGTATTTTTTGACGCTAGCAGAGATAAAGATCTAGCACAAGTAGACGTAAAAAACAGAGTAGACCGAGCAACGCCGCGACTGCCCGACAGCGTCCAAAGGTTGGGGGTTCAAGTCGAAGCATCTTCTCCTTCCCTGCTGCTAGTTTATCGCTTTTATGCCGAAAACGAAGCCTACGAAGATTTATTTCTGAGCAACTACGTCGATTTATTCGTTGTCGATGCCCTCAGAAGGGTAAATGGTGTTGGCAGCGTGCAAATATTTGGCGAAAGAACCTATGCAATGCGCCTCTGGTTAGATCCCGACGCATTAGCTGCTCGCAACCTGACCGCAAAGGACGTAACTAGCGCGATTAGAGAACAAAACCTCCAAGTAGCCGCAGGAAGCATCGGCGGACAGCCAGCACCACCAGACCAAACCTACGAACTGACCGTTAGAGTCGATGGCGGCCGGTTTAAAGATGCCGCAGAATTTGAAGAAACAGTTTTAGAAGTTGGAGAAGAAGGCACTCTAGTCAAAATCAAAGATATCGGTAGAGCTGAATTAGGTGCAGAAAACTACAGCCAAGCCGTACAAACTAACAGCAAGCCAGGAGTAGGGATCGGGGTTTATCTTTTACCGGGAAGTAACGCTTTAGACGTAGCCGAAAGAATTAAAGAATTAATGGCAGAACTAGAGCAAAACTTTCCCCCGAACTTCAAAACCAGTATGGTATTCGATACCACCGATTTCGTGAAAGTATCTTTATGGGAAGTATTTATTACCCTGCTGCAAGCGATCTGCTTAGTGGTGCTAATTCTGTTTATTTTTCTTCAAGATTGGCGCGCCACCATCATTCCCGCGATCGCAATTCCGATTTCTTTGATCGGTGCAATGGCATTGTTGTTAGTAGCGGGATTTTCAATCAATACTTTAACCCTCTTCGGTTGTATTCTCGCCTCCGGTTTGGTTGTAGACGATGCGATCGTAGTTGTCGAAGCGATCGCAACTAAAATCAATTCAGGAATGCGCCCTCGTTTAGCGGCGATCGACGCAATGAACGAGCTGAGCGGTGCAGTTGTTTCGACTTCTTTAGTCTTATTTGCTGTCTTCATTCCAGTGGCATTTTTCCCTGGAACTACAGGAAAAATTTACCAGCAATTTACTCTAACCATCGCTTTCACCGTTCTCTTTTCTACCTTCAACGCGCTCACTTTTTCCCCCAGTATGGCAGGGATTTTATTGCGGCGGAATGCTGAAAACCGAAGAGGGATTTTAAGTAATTTTTTCGATCTATTTAACAGTGTTTTAGCCAAAATAACCGACGCGTATCGCCGCCTAGTTGAATTTTTTGTTAAAATCCGCTACGCCATCATAGCCATATTTGCCGCATCCCTAGTCTTAACAGTGTGGATGTTCCAAATCGTTCCTAGTGGTTTCGTTCCCGAAGAAGACCAAGGCTATATTTTGGGAATAGTTCAAGCACCAGAAGGCGTATCCTTAAATTACACTCAAAAAGTAATCGATAAAGCCGACAAAATCATTCAAGAACTACCCGAAGTTAGAAGTACCTTCATGTTGAGCGGATTTAGCTTTGCAGGTAGCAGTCCCAACCGAGGTCTATTTTTTGTCTCCTTTAAAAATTGGAGCGAACGCACTGGAAAAGGTCAGAGCGCGCAAGAAATTGTGGCTAAATTAAACGGAGAATTTGCCCAAAGAATAGACGAAGCTTTAGTAATTTGTTTTAATGCTCCCCCAGTGAGAGGTTTAAGTAGCTTTGGGGGCTTTGAAATGCAACTAACCGATCGCAGTGGCGGTCAACTAGAAATCAACGACCTACTAACTAATGCTAACGCCATAATCGGCGCAGCCAACCAAAATAACAGTCTAGCAGGCGTGTTCACCCAATTTACAGCCAATACCCCCCAAATTAAATTAAATATCGATCGCGATCGGCTCAAAGCCCTCAATATAGATTTTGACGACGCGATGGAAACTTTGGGCACTTATTTAGGCTCTCAATACATCAATGATTTTACCTTCGGCCAGCGCAGTTATCGAGTTTACGCCCAAGCAGAACCAGAATTTCGCGATAATCCTCAAGATATTGCCAAATTTTACGTCCGTTCTAATGACGGCCAGATGATTAGTTTAGACGAAATAGTTAGTCAAGAAAGAATTACCGGCCCCGTTACGATCAACCATCACAATTTATTTCGCTCGATTACTATTCAAGGACAAGCCGCACCTGGTTTTAGTTCCGGTCAAGCACTGCAAGCTATGGAGCAAACTTATCAACAAGAAGCACTTCCCAGCGTTGGGAGAGATTGGATCGGAACCGCTAAAGAACAATTAGCTTCTGGAAATCAATCTCTGATTATCTTTATTTTAGGTTTAACTGTAGTTTTCCTCGTCTTAGCCGCTCAATACGAAAGCTACATCGATCCGATTATCATTATGCTAACCGTACCTTTAGCCATGCTGGGGGCGTTAGTTTTTCTCTTTTTGCGCGGTCTGACTTTAGATGTTTACGCGCAAGTTGGTTTGGTAATGTTAATCGGTTTGGCAAGTAAAAACGCAATTTTAATCGTTGAATACGCCAATCAAGCTCGAGAACAAGGATTGAATATCCGACAAGCTGCAATTAAAGCCGCAGAACAAAGGTTTAGACCGATTTTAATGACGGCAATTTCTTCTTTGATGGGCTTTTTCCCGCTAGTTATTGCGACTGGTGCGGGTTCGGCGAGTCGTTGGTCTGTCGGTAATACGGTATTTGGCGGTCTTTTAGTTGCCACAGCACTCAGTTTCTTAATCGTACCCATACTTTATGTCGTGATTAAATCCTTAGCCGATTCGTTGTTTAACAATCGACCTCCTAATTCTCCTCCTCCAGGCGATCGCCCATCTTCAAGATCTGTTGCTTCTTCTATTACATCTGATTATGTTAGAAATCGAGAAAATTTAGAACAACCGAGGATCTCTAAGCTAGAAGAGAGTTAGGAAAGGCAAGAGGAAGGAAAAAGATTCGGAAAATCGATCTGTAGCATTATTTGGGAAATGGGTATCAGTGCTTTCTCCCCCGACGGAGTCAGCATTTTTCTTTTGAAACAGCCCGATCGAAAAACTTTCTTTTGTAGCAGTTGAAGTAAAGGTTATGACAATTTTATCTGTTATATCAAATCACTAAATGTTTGCTATACATAAAGCATCTACAATAAATGGATAGCAAGTAATTGAACTAACGATTG
>JAAUYH010031861.1_pt1 | contig 20748 bp, 14 predicted proteins | sample 7278061 | NCBI WGS metagenome assembly JAAUYH01 (sample SAMN14350203, study PRJNA611818) | marine sediment metagenome | isolation source: surface marine sediment (0.6m) | place: French Polynesia: Moorea | collected 2018-08 | reverse complement strand
TCGGAGCTCTTGGTTCTCTTTTTCTAAACTGGCTATTTTTTGGGCTTGTTCTTCAAATGTCATGCTCCCTACTTTATCATTTTTTTCTTGCCCTGTTTTTTCCTTTTTTCTCCATACCTGGGCTGTTACAAGGAAGGCAGAAATGTTAGACGCAATTTTTTTCCTCAAAGAAGCAGTTCTTTGGATAATTTAGCTACTAAAACCGCCAGCAATGGCTGTTCGATCATTGAAGAAGCCCTAGCCTATTTAGAATGTACGGTGCAGAGTCGTCTCAAATCAGGCGATCGCACTTTAATTTATGCGGTAGTCGATCGCGGTGAAATATTAGAAAACAATGGAATCACTACGATTCAACATCGTAAATCTGGCAGTCAATACTAAGATAAGACAGTAATTGGGCAATCTCCACTGTCGCGTCCTCCCTTTGCGGAGGAAACCTCCGCAGGCTTCCTCGGTCAAAACTGAGCAAAATCAAGATAAAGATGAGCCTGCTGCTTGTGCCGCCATTTCCATAAAGATTTGGTGACTGCTTTGTTCCGATTCATTTTCTTGGGGTTGTCTTTGGATAAATGTGCCATCTGATTGCAATTCCCAAGCCTGACGATTATCAGCTAGCATTACCCCCAAAATTTCTTGCACATCCTTAAAAATATCTGGAGATTCAATGGGGGTAACTGCTTCTACCCGCCGACTCAAGTTACGAGTCATCCAATCGGCACTACCGATATAAATTTCTTCTTGACCATCGTTATGAAAATAGAAAATACGTGAATGTTCCAAAAAACGTCCAATAATGCTAATAACGCGAATATTATCGCTTACTCCCTCAACTCCTGGACGCAAACAGCAAATTCCTCTGATAACCAGGTCGATTTGGACACCTGCTTGGGAAGCTTGATAAAGATGTTGAATTACCTGGGGGTCTACTAAGGAATTCATCTTTGCCACTATGCGTCCAGTTTTACCCTCACGACAATTAGCAATTTCACGGTCAATCATTTCGATCATGCGATCGCGTAAACTTACTGGGGCAACCAACAACTTACGATAGGATTTTTGGCGAGAATAGCCAGTCAAAAAATTAAATAAATCGGTTAAATCCGCCCCTAATTCTTCTCTACAGCTTAACAGACCTAAATCGGTGTAAATTTTAGCCGTTTTGGGATTATAGTTCCCCGTGCCAATGTGAACATAGCGACAGATGCGTTTTTTTTCTTGACGCACCACCAAAGTGATTTTGGTATGGGTTTTTAATCCCGATAAGCCATAAACAACATGAACTCCCGATTTTTCTAGTTTCTTTGCCCAAATAATATTATTTTCTTCATCAAAACGTGCTTTTAACTCTACTAAAGCCACTACCTGTTTACCATTTTGCGCCGCAGCAATCAAAGCTTTAATAATCGGTGAATCCCCAGAGGTGCGATATAAAGTCATTTTGATCGCCAGAACATCAGGATCGAAAGCTGCTTCGGTAATAAAACGCTGTACTGTACCGCTAAAAGCATGATAGGGATGATGTACTAATAAATCTCCCTTGCGGATAATGTCGAAAAAATTCTCTCCTTCTTCATCGTCGAATTGCAGTTCTTCGTCTTTTAACCAACTTAATTTCGGTGGCAAAACCGCAGTCCAGGGTCGATCTTTTAGTTTTGGTAAGGGCAATGCCATAAAAGACATCAGATCCCCCAAGCTTAACAAGCCATCGATATCATAGACATCATTTTCCCTTAATTGCAATTCCTGAATAATCATCGAACGAATATTGTCTGGGGTGGATGATTGAATTTCTAATCTAACCGTAGAGCGACCAATACGCCGTTTCTGCAACTCTTTTTCGATCGCCAGCAATAAATCATCCGCTTCATCTTCTTCTACTGCCAAATCTGCATTACGGGTTACTCGAAACACATAGGACTCTAAAATATTCATCCCTGGAAATAAATATTCTAGATTATGGGTAATTACTTGCTCGATGGGTACACCACTCCAAACCTCTTCTTTGCGTCTGTGTCGTTGACGTAAATCTGCGGGTAAGGCAACAAAGCGCGGTAACAACTTGGGTACTTTGACTCTGGCAAATAGTTCCATCTCCCTAGCAGGATCTTTGAGAACCACTGCTAAATTTAAACTGAGATTGGAAATATAGGGGAAAGGATGGGAAGGATCTACCGCCAAAGGAGTTAAGACTGGAAAAATATGTTCTTCAAAAAAGTTGTTGAGATAATTTCTTTGTTCCTGATTGAGATCTACATAATCTAATAAATGAACATCGTGCTTGGTTAGTTCTTGTTTGAGGACTTTTTCAAAATGCTGATGCTGTTGTTTGATAATGGGCGACAATACTTGAGAAATTTCTCCTAGCTGCTGTTTGGGAGTAAGACCATCGGTAGATAACTTGGTCACTTCGGCTTCTACTTGTTGTTTTAACCCTGCTACCCTGACCATAAAAAATTCATCTAAGTTAGAGCTAAAAATTGCCATAAACTTGAGACGTTCTAATAGTGGGGTTCGCTTGTCTAAAGCTTCTGCCAACACTCGCCGATTAAACTCTAACCAGCTTAATTCCCGATTGAAATAATACTGAGGTTCGCTTAGGTCTATATTTTGAGGGGCGGCTGATTTGGTACTAGTCATAAGATATTCTCTGCTGTATTTTTTAAAAATACAATAGATCAAACAAATTAGGTTCTAAAAGAATAGTATCTCTAATTCACTCTGGCTCGCCATTTAGCTGAAAATCAATACTTAAGTTAGTAACCCATCTTGCCAAGTACCGTGAAAACTAGGAGGGATGACACTCGGTAAAGCCAAGCGACAAATAGGTTCAGCCAACAGGCGATCGCTTTTATAAATTCTCACTTCACTGCAATCGCTCGTTCCGTCATAGACGACAGTTAACAGCCAACCTTGTTCGGGGTTATCTGCCTGGGGAACTAAGATCGGTTCAGAAGGATAGCAATTTGCTCCCAGATCGGCGATCGCTAAATTCTTGGTCTGACGGTCAAAAACGGCGATCGCTTTAAATAGTTCTGTTTGAGTATTAGTACCATAAGGCTGCACTGATAAATAGGTGTAACGCCAGGGTTGTCCTACCACTTCTGGGGCAACCACGGGAAATTCACAACTGCGATCGATTAACTGTTGATTGTCAATTACCTTGGCTGTTTGGGGAGCGAGTTTTAATTCCCATAAGGTAGCTTGGGCTGGGGTTGTAATTTGCCCTGTGGCTACTTCCTTTAAGAATTGATTGGTACTAAAATCTGGATAACGGACAACTTCCAGGATAATATTGCCTTCCTTATCCACATAGCCATTGGTAAAATGCCATTGATACCATGCCTCAGTCTTGCCTCTACTGACTAAAGACAAATTATGGCGATCGCAGATTAGAATTTCCGTACCTAATTCTGGCTTCCATGCCATAGCATCGCTATAACTTTTTTGACCGAATAAAACCGCAGTCATATTGACTCTGACGGGGGGGACTAAAAAAACCAAATATTGCCCAGCTAAAACAAAATCGTGAATTAAAGGCAAGCCTAATCCTTTTAAGGGTATTGAATTTTGCTGCTTGAGTTTGCCATTACTTCCGCAGCAGTAAAGATTAAGAGTGCTATTTAACCCCACACTGACACCAAAATTATATATATCCCCTGTAACAGGATCTACTTTAGGATGGGCAGAAAAGGATTGTTTAGCAGTTAAATTCCCTAAATTATCTTTACCTAGAGTGGCTAAAGTCTCTAAATCCAGAGCATGAGGCAATCCACCTTCCCATAAAGCTAATAGTCGATCTGGCAAGGCTAAAACCGAAGTATTAGCCGCATTTTTCACTGGTTTAAACCAATTTTGCCAAAATCCTCCTGGCGCAGTCATACCGTAATTCGGATAGAGAAAAGCATCGGCTGCTGCTTCTTGTTGATAGCCCTCAGTTTGCACATAGCGGTATACTGCCGTTGCTGTTGAGTCAGCAAAATTAACCGCCAAAATTGCACCATCTCCATCAAACCAATGTCCAACCTGTTGTCCTCCCCTAGATAAACGTGCTGGACTATTACGATAGAGAGTTCCCCTTAACTCTTGTGGAATCTTACCAGAGATAACTGCTAAAGGAGTAGAAGCAAATTCTGCGGCTGGTTGGGCAAGGGATTTTGACCAAGTTGAGGGATGAGAAATAGTAGCCATTTTAAATAATCGCTCTGAAAATATAAACTTAGATCGAGGGACTTAGATTTGGTATTGACAATACAACCTCAGCAAGAATTACTATGGTGTTTTGTCAGCTTGACGAGCAGACAGCGATATACTAAGCAGATAGAAGTGTAAATAAATGTTCACACAAGACAATTCTATTTGAAATTAGCTTAACTCAACACCTTAAATAACAATGAACTCAGGAATCGATCTACAAGGAAGTTTTATCCAGACTCTACAAGATTTTGGACTTCCCCTTGGTGTAGCTAAAGCTATTTGGCTGCCATTACCGATGTTATTGATGATTATCGGTGCAACAGTGGGAGTTTTGGTAGTCGTTTGGTTAGAACGAAAAATTTCCGCTGCTGCCCAACAACGTATTGGTCCAGAATATGCTGGTCCTTTGGGAGTCCTACAACCAGTAGCCGACGGTATTAAGTTAGTTTTTAAAGAAGATGTGATTCCTGCTAAGGCAGATCCCTGGCTGTTTACTTTAGGACCTGTGTTGGTAGTTGTACCAGTATTTTTGTCCTATCTAATCGTTCCCTTCGGACAAAACTTGGTGATTACCGATCTCAATGTGGGTATTTTCATCTGGATTGCTCTTTCTAGTATTGCCCCCATTGGCTTATTAATGGCTGGTTATGCCTCTAATAATAAGTATTCCCTTTTAGGTGGCTTAAGAGCGGCGGCACAGTCTATTAGTTATGAAATACCTTTGGCATTATCCGTACTAGCGATCGCCATGATGTCTAATAGTCTTAGTACAGTGGATATTGTCGAACAACAATCAGGTTATGGCATTTTAGGCTGGAATATCTGGCGACAACCAGTTGGTTTTGTTATCTTTTGGATTGCTGCTTTAGCTGAGTGCGAACGCCTTCCCTTTGATTTACCTGAAGCCGAAGAAGAATTAGTAGCTGGCTATCAGACTGAATATGCAGGCATGAAATTTGCTTTGTTCTATCTTGGTTCTTATGTCAATCTGGTGCTATCGGCTTTGGTTTTTGCCATTCTCTATTTAGGCGGTTGGGAATTTATTGTACCTTTAGACCAAATGGCAAGCTGGTTCGGAGTTAGTGAAACTACTCCTTGGTTGCAGATTCTCACTGCTGGTTTGGGTATCGTCATGACCTTAATTAAAGCCTATTTCTTAATCTTTATTGCCGTTCTCCTGCGTTGGACAGTACCCCGTGTCCGTATTGACCAATTACTAAATTTAGGCTGGAAATTTTTGTTACCAGTATCCCTGGCTAATTTGTTGCTTACTGCCGCTTTAAAATTAGCTTTTCCTGTAGCTTTTGGTGGCTAATTCATTTTCTAATCCCGATCGACTTACTATATAACTATGTTTAAAATTCTCAAACAAGTTCAAGACTATGCCAAAGAAAGTTGGCAAGCAGCCAAATATATTGGTCAAGGATTATCTGTTACCTTCGATCATATGCAGCGCCGACCAATTACAGTGCAATATCCCTACGAAAAGTTAATTCCTTCCGAACGCTATCGTGGCAGAATTCACTATGAATTTGATAAATGTATTGCCTGCGAGGTTTGTGTCCGTGTTTGTCCCATTAATCTACCTGTAGTTGATTGGGAATTCGATAAAAAAGCTAAGAAGAAAAAGCTCAATCACTACAGTATTGACTTTGGTGTTTGTATTTTCTGCGGTAACTGTGTCGAATACTGTCCTACTAACTGTCTATCGATGACGGAAGAATACGAACTAGCTTCTTATGACCGCCATGAGCTAAATTACGATAGCGTTGCTTTAGGACGCTTGCCCTATAAGGTTACTCAAGATGCCATGGTTACTCCTTTAAGAGAGTTTGCTTATCTACCTAAAGGGGAAGTAGAACCCCATGAATTACCTGCTGGTTCTCAGCGTGCTGGTCAACGTCCTGAAGAGATTTTAGCCGAAATTCAGGCAAAACAGCCCCCAGCAGCAGCAAAAAGTGAATAGATATCAGTTGTTAGGTTTTAGACTCGTAACTTTTCTAAAACCTAATATCTCATCATGGCAACAATTAATTACATAACTATATTCAAGAGGAGAAATAAAAGTGAATTTAGCTGAAGGAGTGCAAATAGTTTCTTTTGGCATCTTAGCGGCAATGATGATTGGCACAGCATTAGGAGTGGTCTTATTACCGAAAATTGTCCATTCTGCTTTTTTGCTAGCAGGAGTATTTATTAGCATTTCAGGTTTATATATTTTACTTAATGCCGATTTTGTCGCTGCTGCTCAAATTTTAATTTATGTCGGTGCAGTTAACGTGCTGATCTTGTTTGCCATCATGTTGGTTAACAAGCAAGAAGATTTTTCCGAAATCCCTAACCGTCTAATTCGCAAGGTAGCAACTGGAGTTGTCTGTCTGGGTTTATTTGCTTTGTTAGGAACAATGGTACTAGTTACCCCTTGGTCTTTGTCTACTACTTCCCCGGCGGTGATCGATAACACCATCGTTGAAATTGGCAAACATTTCTTTAGCGATTATTTACTGCCATTTGAATTAGCTTCAGTTTTATTATTGATGGCAATGGTAGGGGCAATTATTTTGGCTCGTCGCGATTTAATTCCCGAATCTCTAACTAAGCAAGACACTGTTGCTACCTCCCTAACTTTACCCGAACGCCCACGAGACTTAGTAACTATGGGTAGTAGTTCTGAAACAGACAAATAAGTAAAAACTAGCCACTATTAATTGAGAAAAAAGGAGATAAATAAGTGCAGCTTGAATACTTTTTATTGTTATCAGCAGCTTTATTCTGCATTGGAATTTATGGTTTGATTACTAGCCGCAATGCTGTTAGAGTTTTGATGTCAATCGAATTAATGCTTAATGCAGTTAATTTAAACTTAATTGGATTTTCTAACTATTTAGATGCCAGCAACATTAAAGGTCAAGTTTTTACCGTATTTGTAATTACCGTTGCCGCAGCCGAAGCCGCAGTAGGATTGGCAATTGTTTTAGCAATTTATCGTAATCGTAATACTGTGGATATGGAACAGTTTAATCTACTTAAATGGTAATGTTGGTAAAAGGGACTAGTGCCGCTACGCTTAAGTAGTAAGTAGCAGTAGAGACGTAGCATGCTACGTCTGTGCAACTAGCAAGTAGTAGCGTGGGCAATGCCCACACTACTTTAATAATATTATCTGTAATTTTGATGAGTCAGGTACAAAAACTTATAGAAGCAGTAAATAATGCTGATTCGGCAGATGCTTTGCTAGAAACAGTAGAAAATCTAGCCGAGGCTTGTTCAGAAGCAGCCATACCCACTTTAATTGAAGTCTTAGGCTTTAATAATCCTGGTGCAGCAGTTGCTGCTGTTGATGGCTTAATTCAAATTGGCGAGCCAGTAGTACCATATTTAATGGATAATTTAGATGATTATAATTATGGTGCTAGAGCTTGGGCAACCAGAGTTTTTGCTGGTATTGGCGATCCCCGCGCCTTAGATTTACTTCTATATGCGGCGATTAATGATTTTTCCCAGAGTGTGCGCCGTGCTGCTGCCAAAGGACTAGGCAGTATTATGTGGTCAAAATTATCTCCACCTGAAGTATCAATCGCTCAAGAAAAAGTTTTATCAACTCTATTATTAGCTACTGAGGATGGAGAGTGGGTAGTCCGTTATGCCGCTATTGTAGGATTACAATCTTTAGCTAAAACTCTAACCACAACGCAATCAGAACTAGTAGAACAGATTAACTTGAGGTTTAAAGAAATTCTCGATCGAGAGCCAGAGGCAGCTATTCGCGCTCGTATTGACTATGCGATTGGCTCTGCCACCGAGTCCTTCGGACTTGCTCCGCAAACGCAAACGCAACCGCAGAGCGAGACCGCCAATATTTAAGCCAATATTTAGTTTAAATTACTCTTGTCAAATCGAGAATAAATACTGTCATGGTTGTCCGATCTGACTGAGGAATTATCGCCACATGAGATGCGATCGCTAAAGTATCTGCCTGGCGATAAGATTCAGGCAGTATGCGAATTTGCGACAAAGGTACATCCAGTAAAATTGGTGTTTCCGCTACCATAATGCCCAATGGTTCACCGATAACTGGTTGGGTAATAATAAAGTAGCCGTTTGTTTCCGATCGTTCCTTGAGACTAACTTTAAATAGTTTTTGATGTAGATCGACTACTGCAACTTCCTGCTCTTCTAAATGAGTTAAGTTAACATGACTTAAGCCACTACCATGAACGGGATTATGCTTGACCACTTTTTGCACTTGTTTAATGGGTAAAGCCAAAGTTAATTTACCTATAGCAAAAATTACTAGTTTTAATAAAGAATTAGCATCAAAATCGTTAACTTTTAAGTGATTGGAATTAATCGTGCTATTGCCCATATTTTTAAATATTAATACTTGTTAATATATAATTAATAATTCAATTTTTACTACTGTATTTTTTGAGAATACTTTCTATTTTGGGAATAAAAGTTTCTTCCACATAGGGTTTAGTAAAGTAAATATGTGCCCCTAAATTTTTAGCTAAAGTACGCTGTTGGTCATGAGAAGTTAGCATCGCCACAGGAATGTCAACTAGCTGAGGTTCCCTGCCAAGAGCTGCAAGAAACTCAAAACCATTCATATTGGGCATTGCCACATCACAGATAACTAAATTAGTTTGTAAATTTTGTTTTAATATCTCTAAACCCTCTATTCCATCTCGTGCTTGTAAAATTCGATAACCTTTTCTTTCTAGAGATAAAGTTAAAGTGCGTCGTAAAGCAGAAGAATCATCGATAATCAGGATTGTGGGCTTGATTTGTGGCTGAGTAGGGACAACAGATGGGGTAGTAACCCTATTTTTATTCTTTAAGATTCTGTTAATTTCAATTAAGAAATCTTGTTCGATATAGGGCTTAGTAAAGTAACCATTGGCACCCAATTGCATAGCTAAATTACGATGTTTTTCCCCACTACGAGAAGTCAACATAATTACAGGAACTTTGCCCAATTTAGAATCACGACGGCGCACCCCTAAAAACTCAAAACCATTCATCGTCGGCATTTCCACATCGCAAATAATCAGGTCGATATCGGGATGTTTGGCAAAATTATCCATCGCTTCTTTACCGTCTTTACTCTGGATGACGCGATATCCTTGTTTCTCTAAACTCAATGCCATAGTTCTCCGCAAAGCAGTAGAATCATCAACCACCATGATTGTCGATCGTTTGTTAGCTGGTGGTGACGGAGGAGAACTTACATTTGCTTCTGACTCGTTGGCTGCCTCAGTAAGTACATTGATGTCTACTGCCCCAAGAGATGAGCCTGGCGTTGCATCTGTCGTTTCTCCTAAAATTTCATCTAACAAAATCGTACCGTCGATGGCAGGAACTAAAGTACCATCCCCTAAGATAGTACAACCATAGGTATATTTAGGGGCAGCGATCGCTTTACTGAAAGGTTTAATTACCAGTTCTTGTTCGCTAATTAAGTTGGCAATTTCTAGGGCAAATAACTGTTGTCCTCGGCGTAATAATAATAGAGGTAATGCCCAATCTTTAGGGGTAGCAATAGTATTAAAAGCTTTGCTACTCAAACCAGTAGGGGGAATTGTGCAATTATACTCTAGTACCTGTTTGAGGGCATAAACTGAAATTAGGAGATCGCCCCACAGCAGAAATTTTTGGCTTCCAAAAAATTTAATTTGTTCTGCTGTGGGAATAACAATTTCTTCAATACTATCTGAAGGAATGGCAAAGGCAGTCGAGCCTAAAGAACAAACCAATAACTTAGCAATAGTCAAGGTTAATGGTAAGCGGAGAGTAAAGGTTGTGCCTTGACCCTGCACAGAAGCCACGGCGATTTTGCCTTTCAACAACTCAATCTGAGAGCGAACGATACTCATGCCTACTCCTCTTCCTGACAATTCGCTCACCCGCTCGGCAGTAGAAAATCCAGGCTCAAAAATGAGGTCAAATAATTCTTCTTTACTGGCACCTGCTGCTTGTTGCGCCGATATAAGTCCTCGCTGAATTCCTTTATTGACAATTTGAGCGGGATCTAATCCCCGACCATCATCCTTGACCTCAATTACCGTTTGATTACCTTGATAGTAAGCATTAATGGCAATTGTTCCTGTTTCTGGTTTACCTGCCTCAGTCCGAAGATCGGCGGTTTCAATACCATGATCGAAACTATTGCGTAACAAGTGCAGTAGAGGATCTTGTAGTTTTTCTAGTACCGCTTTATCCAGTAATACCTCAGTGCCATTTAATTTGAGGTCTACAGGTTTGTGATATTTATGAGATAAATCCCGTAAGGTGCGGGGAAAACGTTGCACAATTTGCTCTAAAGGCAACATTCTCACCCACATTAATTCATCCCGCATTTGCCCCAACATTTGACGTTGGCTATCTATAGTGCGGTCGGATTGTTGGGCAACTATGGCAAGATCGTCAACTCCTTCTTCTAGCTGCACTACTTCTTCTAATACCCCCTGTAAGTTTGAGTAGAGCAAACTATAGCTATCCATTTCCAAAGAATCAAATTCGGCATTAAGAAGATTAGCCATCTGTGATGGCATAATGCTTCTATCTTTTTCTGAGTCGAGCAACATTTTGGTTGATATTTCTTGCAGTCTTTTGGTCACTTCGCGAAAGCGGAGAAATTTCTTCACTAATGCGCCGACATTATCTTGTAGCTGTTGATTTTGCAGAGCTAGACTATTACGGTTAATGGTCAATTCCCCAAGCAAATTATTCATTCTTTCTAAGCGGTCGAGATCGACTTTAACCGATAAATTTGCAGGAGTTTTGGATTTAGATTGGGGTTTAGCCTTTTTCTCTGTTGGCTTGGCTGAAGCTGAACTAGGTTTACTCTTTGCTTCAGAAAAAGATAAATTAGGAGGAATATTTTCCAACCCAGACAGGCGATCGAAGTTTTCGGTAATGGAATTAACTACCGCATCTAGGTTTTGTGGTGCAGAAATTGTATAGTCTTCTGTTTCGCGCTCGATTCCCCAAACTTCATCGACCTCAATATCCTCATCTTCTAGAGAATCATCTTGATTTGATTGGTCACTAGCCAGGGGAATTTGAGCAAAAATAGCACTCAAAGAAGGATCGTTGTCATCAACATCGTCGGCGATCGCAGCAAAGGCTTCTTGATTGTCACCCTCAGACTCAGGAGATTCTGTCGTGGTTTGTTGATGATCGCCTTGAGGGGAAATCTGGGCAAAAATGGCACTCAAAGAAGGATCGTTGTCATCAACATCATCGGCGATCGCAGCAAAGGCTTCTTGATTGTCACCCTTAGAGGCAATTGACTCATCAGGAATCGTACCAAAAACATCATCGGCGATCGCAGCAAAGGCTTCTTGATTGTCACCCTCAGAGGCAATTGACTCATCAGGAATCGTACCAAAAACATCATCGACTTGGGTGAGAGAGTGGTCAAGATCTTCAGCAATAATTGGTTCGCTAGGTTCGCCAAAAGATGTTGTTGACCATAGACTATCTGTAGCGGTTATTTCCCCAAAAATATTATCGGCATCATCAACACCTAGCTCTGTCACTACCGATTCAGTTGCCCCAGAATTAGCTAAGGCTATCAAAGCTGAGGAAGGTTCGCCTCCACGATCGCGATCGCCAGCTAGGACAACCTCTTTAGCTAGGATCAGATCATCATAAACCACTTGCAGCACTTCTATAGGGCGATCGCTATGACGCTCTAATGCCTCTTGGGCTAGTTGAATAATCTCGCTAAATCCAGGTAAATTAAATAATTCGGCAAATCCAGCAAAAACTTCTAATTGCACGCTTAATTCCCCTGCCAACTGATAATTTTGGGGATTTTCGAGTACTAGTACCAAACGTTCTAAAGATTGTGCCACATCTACTTCAAAAATTGAGGCAACAATATCTACTCCCAGATCGTTAGCACTAGGAATATAAGTATCTCCTTCTTTGAGGGCATCTCCTAAAACCGCTTCGAGGGAGGCAAATACTGGTTCGGCAGTTAGTAAAGCTGCCGCACTATCAAAAGAACCAGTTTCCATCTGTTCGGTGAGGGGATGACGCAAGCAATCATAACCCTGTAATAAAAGACTTTCTAACTGTTCGTCAAACTCAACCTTATCGCTGTATAAAGCCTTGAAAAAATCTTCTAGACGATGAGCTAAATGTTTAATTGCCTCTAATTCAACACTAGCTGCCCCTCCTTTAATGGAATGAGCAGCCCGCATTAACTCATGAACTTTGTTCGTACTGTGGTCTTGTCGAATGTTAAGTAAACCATCTTCTAAGACTTGCAACAGTTCTTGAGCTTCTTCGATAAAAAATTGATATGCTTGGTCGCGAATATCGGGATTGAGTGACATGATTTAAGTTGGTCTGGCGATGAAATTGAGTTCTCGTTCCTAAGTTAAGTCTTAAATTTGCCGATACCTGCTTGCAATTTTTCTGCTACAGTGGATAGTTTTTGAATAGCAGTAGATACTTGAGCTGCCGAACGAGAGTTATTTTGGGCGATCGCAGCTACATTGGTCATCGCTTCACTAACTTCTTGAGAAGTTTCTGATTGGGTTTTTGCCGCTAGGGAAATTGCTTGTACTAATTGACTAATTTGCCTACTAACTTGAGTCACCTCATTCAAACTCTGGCGCGTTTGCCGCACTAACTCTGTACCATTAGCTACCTTTGCTTTACCAGCATTCATAGTCTGTACTACCTCATTGGTTTCTAACTGAATCCTAGTTACTAGATTGTCAATTTCTGTGGTTGCTGCTGCTGATTGACTGGCTAGGGAACGGACTTCATCAGCAATTACAGCAAAACCTTTACCCTTAGACCCTGCGCGAGCAGCTTCAATAGAAGCTTTTAAAGCCAACAGGTGGGTTTGAGCCGCAAACCGACCAATAAGATTGACCGCATGAGAAATTTCTTGGGATGAGTCTCCTAGCTGTTGGACTTTTTTGGCTGCTTCAGTAACGGTATTTTGCACGGCATTAATTTCTGCTACAGTTTGGTTCATTGCTAAGTCTCCTGCTTCAATGGTTTTGCTAGCTTGCATCACCATATTTTCAGCTTGGGTAGCATTCTCAAACACAATGAGAATGGATTCATTCATGGCATAAACTTGCCCCAAAGTCACGCCAATTTCTTCGGCTTGATGAATTGCCTCGGTTGCTAATTGTTGAATTGCTAGCTCATTTTCTCCTGCGGTAGCTTTAACCTCAATCGCCGCATCTTTTACTTGTGTCACCAGTTTTTGCAGATTGGCAATAGTTGCGTTGTAAGAGTCAGCAATCGTACCAATTTCGTCTCCTGTTACCTCGGCTCGAATAGTTAAGTCTCCTTCAGATACTTGATATACTTCCTGAATTAAATTCAAAGCTCGACTTTGAATTGCCTCTTTAGCTTGTTTTTCTCTAACTTCTGCTGCTTGTCGTTGTGCCAAAAATTCCAAACGTTCGCTAGCAAAACCGATTTGATAAGCTATTTGCTCTAAGATTTCTTTTTCTCTTGGCTGCCAATTGCGAGGTTGAGAACACTGATGGGCAACCAACAAACCTAATAAGCTTTCTTGTTGTTTAACTGAAGCGATCAAACTAGATTTTACCTCTAGGGATTTTAAATGTTGTAATTGAATGGAGTTTAACTCGGCTTCCTCGATGTTATCAATGCTGGTGAGTAAACTATGCAGCTGATGGGCAGAAGATTCAGCCAGATCGGGTTCATCAATTGTGATACCTAAAGCAGAGGACCATTCCGAATCTACAGCTTCAGCCACCACCGTTCTCTGCCAATCTGCCGTAAATTGATAAAAAACTACCCGCTCTGCTTGTAATAGATTTTTAGCTTCAGTTACCGCAATATCCAACAGTTCTGAGTCCTCGGTAACTACGGCAAATCTTAAAGCTATATTTTTAATAATTTCGGCTTGTTGAGCTAGTATGCTTTGTTCTTGGACAAAATTATTGATGTGAGCCGCCATCAGATTAATATTCGCTCCTAATTGAGCTAATTCATCTGCCCCTTGAACATCAACACGAGTATTTAAGTTACCTTTGCCAATTTCTGCTACAGCTTGAGCCGCAGATAAAATTGGTTGCAGGAGTCGATGAGCGATCGCATAAGCAGACAAACTAACCACTAAGGCAACAGCACCAGTTCCCCATAAAAAAATTAATCCTAATTGTCTTTGGGCAGCAAAGGCGGTGGCACTATCGGTAGCAATTATGGCTTGCCAATTAAGGGCGGGTAATCCTGACTGGTTACTTGGGGGAGCAAAGGCAATTAACTGTTGGACATTAGTATTTAAATTAATTGCAGTTGTGGTGGCAATTTGATTGCTACTAAATAAATTTTCAGCCTTGGCAAATATTTTCTGGGCATTAATAGCTTCACGCTCGTAGGATTTATTGTTTACTCTCGATTCATTACTCAGCTTTTTAATGACATATTCTCCTGCCGAACCGAGAAAAACATTGCCCGAATTATCAAGCAGGTAATATTGAATCTTGTCGCTGTTGTAATCTTGCAGAAGTTCTTTCAGTTGCGACACAGGCATTCTGGCTCTGACAAAACCAATTACTCGACCGTTAAGCTGGTCGTGAATTGGAGCTGCTGTATAGACACTAAAGATCCCCGATGAAATAGATATTCTTGGCTGGCTGATTACTGGACCATCAGCTTTGATTGCTGCTTGAATATAGCCACGATTGAGATGATTGCCTAAAGGTTGCTCTCCAGTTTGGGCGATCGCATTACCGCGAACATCAAAGACGGCGATACTATCATAAATTTGATAAACAGCCTTAATTTGCTCTAATACGTCTTTTTTTTGAGTTTTAGTAGCTATTTGGCTCAATTTCGGGTCTTTAAATACGCTCAGATTTGCCATCATCTGGATATCTTTAAAGCGATCGCCCATGAAGATGTTAACTTCTTTTTGTAAGTCGGCAACTAGGTTTTGGTTCGAGGTAGTAATTTCTTGAGTCAGCGAACGAGAAGCAACCTGATAAGCAATCGTACCCAAGGCAATTGTCGGCAAAGTTCCTATGGCGATGGCGATGGCGATGGTTTTAAAGCGAATGCCTTTTTTGTGCCACCAAGATCGAGACTCAGAGTCAGTAGTAACATCCTGGTTACCTTCTATCTCTCTGCCTCTATACAGCGTCGTGTTGACCCCTGGGAATTTTTGCTGGCTAGGTTCGGAAAAAGTCTTGGTCATGAAAGATATCTCATTAACAATGAGGACATTAATTCAACATCAAGAGCCTTAGCTCACTTTGAATTTGGCTACACTATCTTGTAGCTGTTGGGCAACAGTTAACAACTCTTGGAATGATTCTGATACTTGACTGGCTTCGGTGACAGTGCGGTCGGAAATAGTAGCTACCTGTGCCATAGCTTGACTGACGATTTCCGAGTCTTGAGACTGTTCCACCGCCGCCGCCGCGATCGCCTCAACTAACTGATTAATGGTGTTGCTGACATCGGCAATTTGGATGAGAGAATAACGGGTGGCATCAACTAATTTAGTTCCCTCGACTACTTGTTCAGTTCCCGATTCCATTGCTGCTACTACTTCATTAGTTTCTGACTGGATTTCGGCTACTAAAGCTGCAATTTCTGCTGTTGCTTCGGCTGATTGGCGGGCAAGCGATCGCACTTCGTCGGCAACTACAGCAAAGCCTCGTCCTTCTTCTCCTGCATGAGCTGCCTCAATTGAGGCGTTTAAGGCTAGGAGGTTGGTTTGATCGGCAAAACTACCAATGACGTTCACTACCTTAGAAATCTTTTGAGATGATTCTCCCAGACGTTTAACTTTTTTGGCGGTTTCAGCAACAGTGGCGCGGATTCCTTGGAAACCTTCAACGGTGCGGTTCATGGCATCATCTCCCGCTTTGACTGTCTCGGTAGCTTGAAGTACTGCGGCTTCAGCAGCAGCAGCATTTTGCGCCACCGCAGTAATCGATCGGGTTATCCCCTGAATCCGTTGCAAAGCGTCAGTAATTGCTTGGGTTTGTTCCGCTGCACCGCTAGATAGTTCCTTGATAGAAGTATCTTTATCGCTAGTAGTAGTAGATACCAAAGTAGCTGCTGTCTGTACCTGAGCCACTAATTTACGCAAACTTTCAATGGTGGCATTATAGGAGTCTCCAATTGTACCAATTTCGTCTTCTTGAACTTGAACCCGAACTGTTAAATCCCCTCGACTTACTGGATCTACTTCCATCAGTAGCTCTAAAGCTCGGCGTTGTAAATTTTCTCGGGCTTGTCTTTCTTGTTGTTCGGCAATTTGCTGTTGTTCGAGTAAGGCTGATTTTTCTAAAGCGATACTCAATTGAATGCCGATTTGAGCCAGAAAATCAATTTCGCTTGCTTGCCATTGCCGAGAAGTATCACACTGATGGGCAATTAATAGTCCGCTTAAGCGTTCTGCTTGCAAAACTGGAGCAACCATACCAGCAGTGGCAGCTAACAATTCTAAAATCTGCTGTTCGTACTCCGTTAGTTGGGCATTGTGCAGCTCGGCGATCGCTTTAACTGTTTGCTGTTGGTACTGTTGGCTAAATTCTTCACTCCAGTGAGGGTCTAAAACTTCTAAACCCAGAGCCGTCGGCAGTCCTTCTCTCACTGACTCTGCGGCTACCGTTCCTTGCCAATTTTCAGTCACCTGATAGTAAACAACCCGATCTACCTCTAAAGCAAGACGACTAGTCTCAACTGCTACCTGTAAGATTTCTGTCGTCTCTTTTACTTGACCTAGTTGAACTACAGCTTCTTTCAGCAGTTGTGAACTTCTGGCTTCTTGTTTGAGCTGTTCTTCATTAGCCTGAATCGAATCAGCCAAAACATTAAAGGTACTAGCCAATAAGCCTATTTCATCGGTAGTTTCCACTATAGCTCTAGTCTGCATATTACCCTCAGCAAAATCATGGGCAGTGAGCTGTAGTTTTTGAATCGGTTCGGCGATCGCTTTACTCAGCAGTTTACTCAAAGCTAAAACTAAAATCAATAAGGCGACCACTAATACTAATTGAGTCAACAAACTGCTTTGAAGAATTCCCGCCATTGAGTTGAGGGGATTACCATAAACTAGTACTGCCACCGCTTGTTGCGAAGAATCAGGTATGGCTTTAGCGGCTACAGCATATTTTTTTCCCTCTATCTCAGCTACACTCGTAACCGTTGAACCTAAGTTTTGAATGGCTGAATCAAGAATTTTCGTTTTAGCTAAAGGTACATTCGGCAGTTGTGACTTACCTAAATCTGCCCAAGCAGTTGACAAACGAAATTCGCCCTTGGGTTGATGGAGATAAACAGCACTATACCCCCTTTGGTCGCTCAAAGCCTGGACTGTATTCTGGGGAATTGTCATTTTACTGTTGACAATATCTCCTGAAATCAAAACTCCCGCAGCCTGTTTTTGATTATTACTGGCAAATACGGGAGTTGCTGTATAGCGAATTAGAGCATCTTCTGCTGCTATGCCTTTTGGTAGAGGTGGTTTTTCATTGTTCAATTCTTGCCAAGACACAATTTGACTGGCTTTAATCTGCTGGGAATTTTGCAGAACTTTGCTCACTAACCCTTGGGGATCGAAAATCTGTCCGCTACGATTGGCATTGCCATTGGCAATAATTTTTTTATCCTTGCCGACTAAAGTGGCATATTCAATCTGATGGGTGGTAATTTCATTCTTAAGAATACGGATAATTTGCTGCTTTAATTCTGGGGAAATGCTTTGACCACTTGCTGTTAGATCGATCGCTTGAATAATCGCGCTATTATCTGACTGTCCGCGAAACCCAAAACCCATTTGGTCAATTTTTAGGTTGTATTGAATATCAGTAACGGCTAATTGGGATGCAACTTGTTTGAATAATTGGCTTTTGAGACTATGGTGTAAAACTGCTCCTCCTATACTCATAATCAATAGTAGTGCGCCAAAACTAATCCAGGGAATCAAAGCAGTTTTGCGACTAATAGAAAGATTGCTAAATTTTTGCCAAGAAGAAGCTGTTGTGAAATTGCCCATTCTATTTGTTAGTAATAAATCGCGGTCTTGGTCAATTTGAGTCATAAAAAACCTCAAAAAATATTGGCTATATATAGCTATTTATAAGTTGATATAAATATAATTTATTTGCCAGAGATTAAATTTAAGCTAATTAAAATGATTGAAAATTTTAAATTTGAGGCATGGCATTAATAATTGCTTTACCGTCAATTACTAGCAGCATATTGCCATTGTTGTCTAACCAATATCCTTGTAAAAATTGAGCTAAACTTGGTTTTACAGCATTATCTGGTGGAGATTGAATTGAATTTTGCTCGCACCACTGTATATCTTCTACCCTAGTAACCACTAAACCCAAACTGATACTATTGAAAACTTTAGTTCGCTTAATACCGCGGTCGGGAGATAAAACAATTGCCGTATAATTAGAAGTATTAATACCAGATTGATACCAAGAATCGAGACCAAATAAATGTCCTAAATCTAACATCCAAAGAATGTTACCGCGCCAATTATACACTCCCATTACCCAAGGCGGCATATGGGGAATAGGTACAATTTGCCCGACAGGAATTTTTAAAACTTCTGTAATTTGTCTGACAGGTAAAATAATTTTGGTATCTGGTTCAAGATAAAATCTGAGATATTGTAAAGCTTGTGGTGTTTTTGAGCGATCGTTAATAGTAGAAATCATAATTTTAATGGCAAATTTAGTCAGACAAGAATATCAATATGCTTGATAATTTAACCAAATTAATTTATGAGTTCTTTAACTTTCTTAACTAATTGTTCTTGGTCTATTGGCTTGGGAATATAAGCATCTGCACCCTGTTTCATCCCCCAAAACTTATCCATCTCTGTGCCTTTAGTAGAACAAAGTATAATTGGTATCTTGTTAGTGATGTCACTGCCTTTTAATTCCCGACAAATTTCAAAACCACTTCGTCCTGGTAAAACTACATCCAAGACAATTAAATCGGGAGAATTATGCTGAATTTTCTCCAAAGCTTCTTCTCCACTGATAGCAATCGACACCTCGATTCCTATCTGCTTAAGACAGTTAGCAATTATTGATCTTTCTGTAGCTGAATCATCAACAATTAGGGTGTATCCCATAGCAATTATCTCCTCGATATCAATATTTATAGTTCCCTGAAAAACTATTGAAAATAACAATTAATTTAGATTTTTTTGACAATTACCAGTTCATCTAAGCCATGAGTATTTTAATTAATAATTGTCATACCTTATGAGTTAGATATTTATCAATCGTCGCCAAAAGTTTTTCTGCTTGGATTGGTTTGGCTAGAAAATCTGTAGAACCAACAACTTTGGCACGAACGCGGTCAACAATACCATCATTGCCTGTCAAAATGATGATGGGAGTTGCCCGAAAATAAGATAGCTTGCGTAACTGGGAGCAAATTTCATAGCCATTGGTATTAGGCATCACTAAATCCAGAAAAATTAAATCTGGTTTGCGACTTAACAACATCGCGATCGCCCTTAACCCATCCATTTCACTGACAACCTGATATCCAGCTTCAGTCAAAATACTATTTAGGGTTTGACAAATTACTGGACTATCATCGATACAAGCAATAATTTTACGGCGCGGAATAATTGTTCTATTTAGTTTCTGGGCAATTGGTGGTGATAGAGGGAGAGAAATATCGCCAACCTTAATTAATTGTACAAAGCCCAGTTGAATATAAGGCAGTAGAGAACGAGTCACAGTAACCAAGTCCCGTTTCAGGCGAATGCCTAAATCCCTTAAGGTCTGTTGTCCATCTAAGAGTTGGCTGAGATTTTGATAGACTTGAGGCGAGGTTTTTTGCCGCAACATTTCTGGCTGGCGAATCACAGGAGCCATGTTAGGAGAGCGATCGGCAACCTTGGCATTTTGCCAAGCAGAATAAAGTTTATGAGCCTCTCCTATAGCCTGTTCAGCATCAATTAAATCCAGTCTGGCTGACACCAAGTTATCTTTGATTGTTTTGCAAGATACTTGGACTGCCTGAGTAATATCAAATAAGATTTCGATAATGGTGGCTTTAATAATTTTGCTGGCTTGTTCAGCAGTAATTTTTTCCTGGTCGAGCCAACGACATAAAAGCTGGTACTCCCAAGGTATTCGACTATCTTCTGCGGCAATATTAATTAATAGTTTTTGCAGTTCTTGAACTTGAGCCAGTCTTTGAGGACAATAGGCGATTAAATATCGTCTCCAGCGTCGGATTGGGTGAACTCCGCCACTAGCATAAATTAAACGACCCAAGTACAAATAAAATACCCAGGTTGTTTCTTGAGAGTCAGAGATAACTAACTGACCACTAAACCTCGATTCTTTGAGAGATTCAAAGAATTCGCTCTGTTGGTTAGCCGTAAATTGTTCAATACGAGTACAAGTATGACTCATTCCATTTTTGGCAGCCGTCATTAAAAGCTTCCTCTTACAAGACGATCGCAAGTTAAGATTAACTCTATATATAGAGTTCCCGAAAACATTTGCCAAACCTTCATTTGTCTGGGCAATTTTGTCAGTAAATACTCGG
>JAAUYH010001245.1_pt1 | contig 20758 bp, 14 predicted proteins | sample 7278061 | NCBI WGS metagenome assembly JAAUYH01 (sample SAMN14350203, study PRJNA611818) | marine sediment metagenome | isolation source: surface marine sediment (0.6m) | place: French Polynesia: Moorea | collected 2018-08 | reverse complement strand
TATTGTGCATTGTCCAATATAATTAGACTCAGCTCATATAGATTTGGTAGTAACTTCGTAGTAAACTACTGGATATAATTCTCATGATTGAATACTTTGTGATAATCTCCTTTACGTTCGTCTTTTTGAGACGGACAAAAAATCCAAAGTGAATCAGGTATAACGCCAGCATTTTCTATTCTTCCATTTCCGCCGATAGCTGCGACGAAACAAAATCACTGCCCTTTTCTCTGTGATTTTCCGTCATCTTCGGGTCCTCCAGGATGAAATAAATTTTCGTAATCATTCCTGTGATGATGATGAACATACGATTCGTCAGTATAGATCTCTCGCGTACGTTGGCTCTGTGGCAAACTTCGATTTTGTAATAATTTCCGTAGATACTTGTTTTCCCAGCGATATGTTCTTCACTGATTTTGTATGTACCGGTGCGTTTTCTACATTTAAAATCTTTTCCAATTAAATAGCGTCGAATAGATTTTAAAGCCGCTTCATACTCCCTTTTTTCGTATGATCCTTCATTATTACATCTGACGGACAGAATATTTTAACAGACAAGAAATGATAGTACTTCAGGAGCACAGACGTATGCTCTTAGTTTTCTTTGAGAATGCACAAAATCGTAAATTTGAATGGAAACATCATTGCTAAGAGGAATTCGAGTTGCTCTGCTCGTTTTATTCCCATCATTAGGTTTATTCAAAACTGTAGTTTTTAAAGTTTGCTCATAATCATCACAATTTTTCCTTGCTGTCGTCCATGTCGTAACAAGCTTGCTGACTGTATCTTTGGATACTCCACAAAGTTTAGCAGTTCGATTCCGAGCATTAACCGGAATTTTTTCGGCTCTCTCTCTCTCTGGCGTCACAGTACAGGGAAAAGAAAACTCGTAGGACGCTTCGGCGTTCGTCTCCACGGAGTCGACCTTTTGTTCTCATGCGATCATACAACTCGATCTGTTGGTGAACTGATTCTGCCCGAGTTGTAGTTCGTTGAGTTCTATCCATGATATTCATTTTGCTGTAGAACAGGAGTTGCCGTCGAGGTTGGATCGCTGAGATTACGTTTACTTATCTGACTTGAGATCTAAGTTCCATCTATCATGATCGGAATTCCTTGAATCTAATAGTCATGACTGTCAATTTAATGTCCGTAGAAAATAAACAACTGGCAACAAGGCAATCGCTTTTGCCTGGTTAATGATGTCCCCCACCGTCAATCAATTTAATTGGACCTGATTAAAGTTGAGGGTCCATCGGGTCAAAATCGAAAATTTGCTACGCTCAGATATTCTACAAAAAGATTTTACATGAGCATTGACTGGCCGTTGCCCTTAAAATTTTTAGATCTGAGGGCATGTTGAAATCAGGCAGTTAGCCTTCCCCCATTTATCAACGACACAGTAAGAGATAACTGCTTAATTTCCTTCTCACAATTTATTTGACGCAGAATTAAATTTCGTTGCGTACTGTGATTTGCTGTAAACTTACCAGTGACGTATGCGAGGTGCAGTTCAAGGGTTGATCGCATTTGCACCACTTTCGTCCTCTGTACAGCGCAGAACTGAACTTGCATGAGCACATTGGTGGACCTGAACACATTTTCGCTAAGCGTCGGCGTGACGCAACTGTTGGATTCCGTGGATGCACGGCTTGTAGTGGGGCAACGAATCGCGCTAGTTGGTGGGAATGGCGCAGGGAAATCGACGCTTCTGCACGCGCTAGCGGCAACGAATGCGGACAGCGATGTGAACGAGTACTTTGTTGTGAGTGCGGGCGAGGTGAAACGGGGCGCTCATTTATCCGAAAATGGGATTTTAATGGTGGAACAAGATTCTCGCCGCTGGTCGCGACTACTCGGTGGCGACGAAGATGAGCTGCTCGAGTACCCGATTGCGGATGCACTGGATCTTTGCGACAGCGAGGACGCTGCGGAACTCTCGGACATGTGGCGCCAGCTGAGTATTTCTGCGCACGGTGCGCTCGGATGGCGTACCGCGGGGTACGAGCGAACACCGCTGGGAAAACTGTCGCCTGGCTGCGCAGCTCGCGCCTATATTGCTTTGGCATTGTCCAGTGTGGACGTCGATGTGCTGCTTCTGGACGAGCCAACGAACCACCTGGATTTGCCGAGCATTCTGTGGTTGGAACGTGCTCTGCACGAGACCGGGAAAACGGCGATTATAGTATCGCACGATTGCGCCTTCCTCGACTCTGTTTGTGACCACGTATGGGCGATTGACTCGGATAGCAAGACGATAAAGGTGTCCGGGACGAGCTACACGGAATTTCGGCGCGCGCAAGAACTGGCACGTAAGCAACAAATGCTCGCGTACGAGGCACAGCAGAAGCGTAGCAAGAAGTTGACCGCCGTAGCTGACAAGCTGCGTGCCGCGTCAACCGCGGGAATGATGTCACAGATGAAAGACCGAGACAAACTGCAGCGTGATTTTCGCCGCGACCGTGCGGGTCGTTCTGGTAAGAAGGCGAAAGCGATTGAGACATTTCGTGACTCACAAGAAACCGTAGAGCGTGTTATTATCCACACGCCATTGAAGATCGACATTGAACCGCCCGATGCCGGCGGCGATGCTATCGTCATGTTCAGCGACACCGTACTGGGTTACGACGGTGTGGGATTGCCACTTCCGCCAATCGACCTACGGGTGGACTTTGGCGAACGCGTCGCAATCATCGGCCATAACGGTATTGGCAAGTCCACACTTCTTCATACGATGATGGGAAAGTTGCCGCCTGTTCGAGGCTCGGTTTCGGTGGGTCGTGAATTACGAATCGGCAATCTATCACAGGAGCACGAGAGCTTGCCCAGAGACCGCAGTCTTCGCCAGCATTACTCCGAGCTTTTCGACATGACCGAGCTGCGCACCGTATCTCGTCTGATGCGGTACGGCCTCTCGCGGCAGCAAGTGGATTCGGCGATTAGTGACCTGAACCCGGGCGCTCGTGCACGTGCACTCTTGGGTGGGTTTTCCATTCGTGGCGTTAACGCGCTCGTGTTGGATGAGCCGACAAACCATCTAGACGAGGAAGCGATAAGTGAAGTTCTTGGAACTTGCAACAATTTCGAAGGCACGGTCATCATCGTGTCACATAACCGCGAATTTCTCAACGCCCTCGAGAACACGAGGGTGTTGTGCTTGGATGGGAATGGACTCGCGGAAGTGGAGAATGTGGACGAGTTCATCGAGATGATTGAAGAGAATGTGGCCAAGGTTGTTGATGAATGGTTACGGTAAGGACGAGTATCTTACGTAACATCAGGACAGAAGAAATAGCAGACGGTCCAGAAAGGGGAGGAAGGAAATATGTTGGGTAGGTTAAGCAAGGAAGAAGCTTTGCGTTGCGAAGAAATGAATCATGAAGCATCTTTCACAACATCTGGACATGAGGAACAGTAGGCGGTGAATAGGGGGAAGAAAGAGATTCGTTGAATATATAGCGCGAGCGCAACTATTGTGAGAGTAGTGGTATCGTAGCTACTAGAAGCGCTACTTAGCAAGTGTATCCCATATTCGAGCACGGGTGAACAAGTGACAAAATTGGACGTGAACTTCGAAATAGAAACGGAAGGCTTGCTAACTTCTCTCTGCGATGTACTACAAAGTAGAAATTTAATGAAGTTAAGAATAGTACAAGTAGTGTAGCATAGTGTACACGATAAACTATCGGACCTTGTTTGCACACCGCTTCACAGTATCCCTCAGCTCATCACTCTCACATCTTTCAGCAAGTTGTGCCAATTCCTCAGCCAACGACGGACACATCTGCAACAGTTTCGCACGATTATGTTCGACCAACGCCAACACTGTGCCCACCACAGGTTCCACCATCGCAATATCACTAGCATCCACCTCGCGCACCGCTGCCAAAACCTCATTCTTCATCATCAGCACCTCGTCCAATATCCACGCATTCCCATTCGATGCCGCATTCGCCACAAAGAACATCATTCTCGCTCTCACTCTCGCATCCGCATCACCCACCAACTTCACCATCGGCGCCCTCACCACCTCCAGTACCTTCTCTCTCACTCCTCCGTCCCCAGCCCTCAGCAGCGCCGACACCGAGCGCAACGCTTTCAACCTAACACTCGCTGCCTGATCGCCCAACCCCGCTACCACTTCATCCATTCCCACCTCATCCACAAATCGACTACAGTTGTCAGACATATCCTGCATCGCGCTACCAACCGCCCACAGCGCTCCCGCACGCACGTTAGGGGCGCGATGCGTCAACGCCTTCTTCAATGGCGGTAGCACCTTCAACGGCCCAATATTCTGAGCATAGTTAATATCCGACAGATATTCTTCCAGCGCCTCCAACAACTCGGCGATATCGTCGGGCTTGCCATCGTTGTCCAACTCGGCGTTGAGGGCGTTTAGCAATTGTTTAACGGCTGCGTTCATGTCGGGGAATAGAGCGGACAGCCACTCGCGATCGAGGGACTGCACATCAGTTCCCGCCATCGCAGGTTTCTCGCTATGCGCCGCACCCCATTGCAGCAGCTTATTCAACGAAGTCAGCTCATCGGGGTTGGGTACGCCCGCTTCTTTCGCATTTATATGGGCCTCCACCGCAGCCGCATGCACATTAGACATACTACCGTCATCCCCCACAGATACGATACGCTGTTTTCCTGCAGCCATCTTCTGAGCAATTCCGATGTTTCGCAGTGTCGTTGCTGAAGTCGTCGAGGCGATTAAATGATTTGTATCGCAGAAGATTCTATCAGGTTCGAGATAGCTCTACACACTTCCACGCCCTAGTGACAGCAGTCGGCATTACAGTAGGACAATATACAACCTCGACTCCGATTAGTGCGTCTATGAATAAACCCTACGCACTGTAGCGAGAAGGTCGTCGCGCTCATTCAATACTTCACCACCACCACCAAGATCAGGGAAGGCACCACTGGGCGAAGATTCGTAGTGCGACGCAGATTGCCACAAATGGGGGAGAAGAGGGACGATGCTTCACGCGAGTAGCGGTAGGAAATGAAAAGAAAGGGTAGCTGAAACGGAGAACGAGCACAAGCAAAGCGCAGGTGATTGGCATCGGGGTCGCCAGTGCGGGCAGCACGCATGATCAGAAGCGGCGATTATGTCATAGAAAAGCGGTATAGAAAAGCACGGTACACGGTAGTTACGGTCCTCGAGACAAGCGCGTCAAAGCTAACAGTAGCGAGCAAGCGCACATACGCGCGTCAATGCAACGCGAGCGGCCTACACGCGTATGTGGCACCGCAGGAAACGAAGAAATGGGCGCCAGACATTCCAGCATTCGCGAGCAACCACTCTTAGCTAATGCGCGCTGAATTCACTCGATCTATCTCGAAGAAACACATTTCTCAGAATCTACCAATCTCAAAAATCTCCTTCGCTTTCCCACCCCAAAACCCGTCTCCTACAACCGACGAATCACTTCTTCCGTGAATTCGACTGTAGAAACCGGCTTCACGTCCTTCGCCGCAACGTCTGCGGTGCGTACCGCCGATTCGCGATACACCTCTCTCACCGCCTTCTCGATCGTGTCTGCGGCGCTCTCCATCTTCAAGTACCGCAACATGAGCACGCCACTCAGAATCGAGGCCGTGGGATTGCATACCGACAAGCCCGCGATATCACGACCCGCATGTCTGGCGCCCTGCTCGAACACGGCACCACTCGCGCCAATGTTGACGCCGGGACACAGCCCGGGGCCGCCCACGATCCCAGTGGCAATGTTTGTGACAATATTGCCGTATAAATTGGGCAAGAGCATTACGTCAAACTGCTGCGGGCGACTGGTCATTTGCATGCACGTATTATCAACGATCATCGACTCAAACTCGATGTGCGGGAAGCGCTGTGCAACTTCCTTACAACACTCTAGAAACAAACCGTCCGCACTCTTCATAATATTCGCCTTATGAACCGCTGTCACCTTTCGGCGTCCGTTCGCCTCGGCGAATTGGAACGCGTATTCCGCCACACGCATGCTCCTCTCACGCGTGATGATCTTCAGACTCTCCACCACACCCGGCACCGCCGAATGCTCCAATCCACTGTACTCGCCCTCGGTATTCTCCCTAATAATCACGATATCGACGCCATCGTGACGCGTCTTCACGCCCGGCACATTGTACGCGTGTACGACGTTCGCGAATAGGTCCAGCGTCCGTCGCATCTCCATATTCACACTCGTCTGCTGGCCCCCGTCCACGGGTGTGAAGTACGGTCCCTTCAATGCCACGCCCATGGCCGAGAACAACAATTCTACTTCACGGCTCAGTCTCCCCTCCGCCATCAATTGATTCTTCGGAGTAGTGAACGCCACATTCGCACCAGCCGCCTCGAACACCTTCTCCACTGCGGTAGTAACCTCCATTCCAATCGTGTCATCCTCCCCGCGCAGCAATAATACCGGCGTTTTTCTAGTCGCCGCCGACGTTAATGGATAATGATTCCTTGTCGCCGCCGTAGTCGGGCATGGCAGCCCAGTGACCGTCGCCGCGGCACTCAACTGGCGCGATGCCGGGTGGATCAAGCGATTCGCGACACGCCCCAACATGGTGCAGTACAGATCGATGATGTAGGCTACGGCCGCAGGCACGACGATAGCACTGCGAACAAGACAAATCGGCTGAGTTACGAGAGCGACTGACTCGATTCAGCAGACGCTGAAGGGAATCAGTCGAAATTCAGTCTGTTACTAGTCTATTTAAAGCGAAAAATAAATCAACGTAGAAACGTAGAAACGCAACAGAATCGAAAGTTTACACAAGCACCAATGAAACAACAACTGTCAGTGACAGCTGTATGTGCGGATGCATGCATCGTCCCACGGCTCGCGCTGACGTTCCGCCCGACCTTGATTGCGTAGGTGCCAAGGCGGTTGTGCTCGTAGGGAGTGGAATGTGCGAGCAATTCAACGGGGGCGCGGCTTGGACTTTATCGCTTTTCGAGTTTTCCCGCTCGAGCTCTTGCTCTTCTTCGGCATGAGCAGGGGGCTGGGCGATGCGGGCGTTTCGGGGAGTGGCATCGAGCGCTCGGTCGAGCGTTGGCTGCGCGACAAGTACGACACCTTGCATCGCCGGTCGTCCTTCAGAGCCTTGGAATATTCCGCGCTCATCGCTATATAGTCGTGGACAGGTCGCGCGGGGGGGAGTTTAGGTAATCGGGTGGGGCGACGGCGCTTGCTCTCGGTGAGCTCGAGACACAACGCGAGAGCGTCATCGTCGGCCATGGGCGTTCGCGGTTGGTGGGCGGTGGTGGGAGATACAGCGCAGTGGCTGTACTGTGGGAGCAGGTCGGGTAGTGTTAGAGTTACAGAGAGCGAGCACAAAAAATCGAGGCCTAAGAACTAAGGCGCCGGTTTCTACCGGCCCATGATTTCTCCATGTCGTATCTGTTGTCGGCCCTCATAGACGATATTTCTACGATGCTTCAAATTGCAAGTTTGGCATCGCCTCATTCTTTCGCATATGTCCTCGTAGACTTACGCATGCAATGAAGTATCGATGATGCGTTGTTTCTCCTTCAAATGTGCCACCGCCACTGCACATGCACCCTAAACCGCGAGCTTGTGTGTCAGGTGGTGCTGAGCTCAATGTTGCCTGCGTCATTGCCACCTACCTTACGCCGTGCATTGTTCCACCACCGGCGAATTGCACTTTTGCCACAACCACGCCGTACTATCGCGCGCAAACGCATTTGTTCCGAATGACGGAAGAAACGAATTAACAAATCGAGCGCAACCGAAATGTCCCGTGTTTTCTAACGCGTACCTAACGTCAAGTATGCGAAATCAACAAAAGGTCCCATGTGTAAGCCAAGATTTTGCGCACCCAATCAGCTTGCCTCCCACCCTCGCAAACACACATTCCACACTGCTTGCACCTGACGCTTAGCGACATCTCACTTTGACAAACAGCTTGACGGCAAGCACATCCAACGATGGAGTCTCTTCGGGAGATGTTCCCCAACCGAGGGGAGACCGCGCTGCGAAACGCACTCGAGGCGTGTAACGGGGACGTGGCCGCGGCAGCGGAGCGGTTGCTACCTCCACCCGCACAAATTCTGCGCGACGAAGCCCTGGCGCGTCACCTACAAGCCGCGGAGATGCCTGCGGCACGCGCCGAGCCCGACGGCTGGAGCGCGGTGACGCAGCCGGTCCTGGACGGGCTGGCCGCGGCGGCCGACGCCGCGAAGGCCGCTGTGTCCTACGTCGCCGCCGAGATCTCTGCCGCCACGAGCGCGGTGGGGCCTGTCGACGAGCCGCGCCCGCGCCGCGTGGTTATCGAGCGCCAGGACGATGCGCACGTGGTCACGGGCGGCGCTGGCCGTGCAAACGACTCGAGCGTGCAGCTGCGGGGGCGTTCTACGCGCGCCGCCTCCGCGCGTGGCTCAGGCGGCAAAGAGGATTGAACGCGCCGCAACCGCGCGCCTACATGTACACTACTAGAACCAACTCATGATCTCTGCGCAATCGGTGTGAAATGCATGCTGTTTTTGTCGCTATCGTTGTGTTCCCAATATCAACGCCGTTTGATTAGCTCGTAAACCAACTGTTAGCAACCTTCCCACCATCACCGTAAATAGCCACCCCGATTTCTCCCGTACGCGCGCCCGCACGCAGACGTAGGAATACTACAATAGCTCGCGTAGAATGGGTTTTTCGGAACAGGAGGAAGAGAATAGCACGCAAAAGAAATAGCATTCACGAACATACACGTGCATATCGTGCCACTCCTCGCGCGCCCATTGGTCACCACTAATACGGCGATACAGGTATACATGGGCTACACCCACCCCGCCGGGAATCTCGTCACCGACCACTCATCCACATTCGACGACGACAATGGCGCCCGGCATGGTGACACCCGCATCGCCTGGCGCGTCCGCGGCGGCCCCGCCACCCGCGAAGGGCGGCGGCGGCGCGGCGGCGCTCGCGGAGATGAGTGCGCGCGTGGAGCGCGCGCGGGACATGCTGGCGGAGAGCCGGCTGTACGCGGCGTTGAGCGAGGCGGGGTCGCGACTCCGCACGGCGTGGCACTACTCGAAGCAGGCGGGCTGGGTCGTGGGCACTTCGGCGCTCGTGCTGGTCCTGCCCGTGCTCTGGGAGATCGACCGCGAGCACGCCACCAACATGGCGGCGCCGCCCGACGCACAGCCGCCGTCGTCCGCGCCGTCGAAATAGGTCTGTCTCGCTTTTGTACGACTTACTAAAGAATTACTCTCGTTTCCCTCGTCGTCTTCGCAATAACCACTACACTCGTATCCCGAACTAGCATTCCCATTCGCTCTGCTCGTGATTCGTTGTTCTAGCACAATTTAGCATGCCGAAATACCTGGACCAACCGCGTCAAACACTTCCAGACATACGCCCAAGGCTCCCAAACCGATCTCGCGCACATACACAGCTTCACTGCGCCCATCGCCACAAACAACGGCCGTACAGCGTCACACCCCCGTTACAGGTGCCACGCGCCAAAGTGATTAGCGTGGTACCGGACGGGAGAAACCAGTTACGAAAGTGCGCTATGTAGCTTACCGACCGCACCTGCATTACAAGTCGCAAAAAGATGCTCACACTCTTTACCATTGTCTACAAACACAATAAGAAGCGGACACCACAAAATAGATTGCAGCTGTGTGAAATGCGCTCACGCGCTCCCCTGCCGTTCCGTCGCGCTATCGCCCTCACGCTTCTCCATGTCATTCTCGGCGGGGTCCACGACCACGCCGTCCTCTGTGTAGCACTTGCCGCGCCGATACCGGCCAGCGCCCTTGCATCCAATGAGGTCGGCGACCCTGCTCATTGGTACGAGCGCGCTGCTCAATCGGCCCTCCCGATACGCCGTCTCCACGCTCTTGCCCAGGCGCCACAGCTCCGCCATGTCGCCGCCAATGCTCTTCGTGCTCATACTATACCGCCGATACTTCTCGAATCCGTGATATGTCACCGCGAACGGCCATGTCTCGCGATGCTCCAACCGCCATGTCGCTCGACACACGCCGCGCGTCATGTACGTGCGCGCGTCGCGAACGTACTGGTTCACGCACATATACAGTCGCTGACTGCCGCAATTCTTGCACAGTGTGCTCGTAGCCCGTTCACACTCCTCGATGTGCGGCCGCAGCTCCCGCACCAGCGCGCGGGTCAAGAAGATCGTCGCACCCTGGGGTACGGCAGGGCATCCGCGCCGACAAAACGCGTCGCTACACATATGGCTTACCACGTGCGCTACCCGTCGCCCATTCATCACCGCCGACCGTCCATACTCGATCTTCCTTCCCCGATACTTCTCCGGTATGTCTTCGCCCGGTAAGTAACAATGACGTCCGCCATGCGCATGATTCAGCCCTCTCAACCAATGTGCGAACTGACCACCATCTCCGTTATCGATTCGTGCCTGTTCTCCACTTCCACCCCACCCAAGCACACGGGGATCGAACGCCGTCAAGTATTCCCTTAATCCCGTGGGGAACACGAACGTGTCATCGTCCACCAACATGAGCCACTGAATCGTCTCATCGTTTTTCATGTAGCGATCCCAAGTCTCGCGTACCCTCACCAAATGGCTCCAGCTCTGCATCATCTTGATCTGGTGCTCAAGTTCCGGCCGATTAGGCTTGACCGTGTGCACATTCCTTCCCCGCGCCGACGCCAGCTCGTCCTTCGTGCGCTGCACGTTGGTGTAAATCGCCACACGGTCCATCGGCACGCCGGTCATCCACGAGTTGGTCTGCGCGGAAATACGCTCATCAAACGTGGGATAGCCCGCGAGCACCGCGTAGAACACGGAGCGATCCGACAAAATCGGGGGGAACCTGTGACCCCCGTCGGCGCCGATGACATTGACCATGGTGCGGCAATTTGGCCTGGCCTGGACCTCTGCCGCGAACGCCACGATTCCCTCTATGCCTTTGTGATGGTTGAACTTGGGCCCGAGATTTCTCGTCGCCGCACCAAAATCCCTCACTACCGTGCGATCGATGAGGTAATGCCTCGCCGGGTCAAACTGCATACGCTGCGTGTCCACAATCAACCTATCCACGCGTTCGCACAGCACGCCATCGCCGTCGAGCATCGACAAGTACCAGTACGCCTCGCGCAGGTCGGGTGTGTTGAGGCGCAGCACGACCGTGCCGTTCTGCCTGTTTCCGGTGGCGATGGTCATGCCGCGCGCGTCCCCGCCACTCTCGCTAAGCGGCCTGGTTAACGCACGCACAGTCGCTGCCAACGGGACGGTCTTCACCACCTCGAACTCGGTCTCGTCCAGCACCGAGCCGCCGCCGTCGGTCGCGTCGCGCAGGCGCACATCCTCTGTGCCATTGGCGGCGGCGGCAGCGATGCCCGCGAACACGTCGAAGCGCTTGGCCTTCCCACCCTTCTCCGCGCGCACGGACGAGAGCGGCGCGCTCATCTGTGGGTCGGGCTCGATGGCGACGGTGCAGAAGCCGCGCATGCTGGCCTGCGACGCGCGCAGCACCTCCTCCATGAACGTGTTGCCGTTGGTGAAGAAGCCAGCGGTATGCCGCCCATCGCCCGCGTTCACCTCGAAGTAGAGCCACGAGCAGGGCTCCAGCGCGGCGCGCTCCCACGCGCGCTGGCGCCCCAGCGGCAGGATGCGGGTGTTGTGCGTGAAGTGCCCGCTCTCCCTGCTCAACTGGCCATCGTGCCAGGCCAGCTCGCCCGGCCAGAACATCCACACGAGCGTGCACGCCACCAGCACCACCAGGGCGCATATCGCACACGGCTTGGTCCACGGCCGCCGGCGCGTGGGGCGCGCCAGGAACAGCTTCGCCTCGGTGCGCACGGTGCGGCCTAGCCGCCGTGTCGCCTTGAGCAGATGCGAGCGTGGCGGCGGCGCCCGTGCGCCCCCGAGGTCATCCTTGGCCACCATGTCGCACGCGCGGTGTACAGCGATGTGCAGGAACGATGGGAACGTCGGCACGATGCGCTGCGCAGGCGATGCAATGGAAGGAATGACTGTAAGCCCAGTCCATGCAAGTGTCGATTAATTCAAACGCGCCCGGGACATTACTTCGCGGCGCTATGGCCACTGTTACACTGCGCGACCCGGACGCCGTTCCCGTACACTTAATAGTGTTAAACCTACGCAACCGCACAGTACTCGACAACGCAGAACAATGCCGGCATCGGCCGTGTGCGCACGCGATGCGACGCGATGATTGCTTGACGTCATAGACTGATTTCCTGTCACTACCGCACCGGCCCGTACAGTAGCAGCATTGTTACAGCAAAGGTTTTGTCGCCCCGATTTTCTTTCGGTTCACCACATTCGTTTCGTGCACGCCACGCGCTGCAAGCTTTTATTCTTGTGTCACGTTCCATCGTGCCGTCGCACGTGCACAATTCCGCACGATAGTGTGGTGCGCAAAAGCGTGCCACGATTAAACCTATGTCGCCAAATTGTCGCATTGCTGTCTCGCTTTGTCCCTCACACCTAAAGTACTGTACACCCTTTTACATGTTCTCGTTACAGCCGCTACTGTACCGTCCCACATCCTGCGACAGGATACGATTTTCTATCTCCAACTTTGCCATACTGTACAGAACAGTATCGCACTGTACTGTACTGTACCGGTACCGGTACCGGATACTGTTCTTCAAACTGTACCGATATTATATCGCAACTGTACTCCTCGAATTTTCTTGCGTTTCATTTTAACTTATGTCGAAACGTACAGTCGCTAAGTTCTGTTCGAAAAGAATAGCGACACAGTGAATTTTGTTTAGCTTGCGGTAAGGATTAAGTGGGTGTGCGTAGTGCGTAGTGAAAATAGTCTAGCGCAGTCCTGTCTATTACCAATCTACTTAGTGTTATCAGTAAGCGACAACGACGGTGCCGACGCTGTAGTGGGCAGTCCACCCCCTTCTATGGGTGTTTGACTTGGGTGCTGTTGCTGCGCTGCTCCATATTCCGTTTGGCTCGGATGCGTTTTCACATTCAGACTGTTGTTCGGCGCTGATACCGAATGCGCCAATCTTGATGTGTCTGTTCGCACCTGAACTTGTTGGATTACTGGTCTTCCCGACGCTGCTGACGTTGCCGCCATGTGTTGGTGCACCGCGTTTGACGCCGCGACATGAGCCGCTAATGTAGCTTTCGCCGGTGTCGAAGCCATGCCTGACGACACTACTGTTCGTTGAACCGTAGATGGTCGTGTTGTCCCTGAGTTCACTCCTGCCGAAACTGTTGGTCTCGTTGTGCCTGTATTCACCGGTGCCGATAACACTACTGCCCTCTGTCCCGCCGTTGGTTGCTGCCTTGTCTGTTGTGTTGGCGCAGCCGCAGGTCTTTGTCCTGTCGGCATAGCAGCAGACACATGTCTTGGCTTCACCACCACCCCGTTTGCAGGTGGCGCTGGTTTTTGTGTCGGTTTCGCTACAGGTGGAGTTTGATCTGACGGTGTTGGTGCACTTTGCTGCTGCTGTTGTGGGGCTTGTGACAGCGGCGGAGCAACTCGCTGGGACGGAATTTGGGCCGAGACGTGGACAGTTTGTGGTTTCTGAGTTTGGTGCGATACGGTAGACGGGTGTACAGGTGGCGGATGCTGTGACGATGCTTGAGTCGATACAGGTGCATGGTGAGCAGGTTGATGTTGAGGCGGCGCTTGGTGCGATACGATGGATGGATGAACTGAAGTTGAATGTTGCGCAGGAAGTTGACTAGATCCAGAAGGATGATGAATCGACTGAGTTGACTGGGACGGCGGTGGCGCGTTATGTTGGGCCGGCATCGAGCTAGAAGCAGTGGTGTTATACATCAGATGCGGGTTTGGAGATGGAGCATAACTTGGCCATCCCGTCTGGTCTCCCATCGAATGGTGGAGATCTTGTGGTACCGGAAGGTCAAGACCAAGCAAGGTCGCATTTGCGTTTCTCATCGCAGAGAGTTGGTCCCGCACAAGTCTAGCTATGTGCTGACTTTGCTGAAGCACCGGAATTCCACTGATTGGAGCAAAAGGTTGAACACCTCTAGGTCGAACAGGAGGCACAAATACACGTTCTTGCGCAGCCTGAGGGGGAGAAGGAACATGCGGTTGAGCCGCGTACATTTCCACAGGCGATGGTCGTTGACCTCCCAGTGACGCCATTTGCGCGATCTCGGTTTGGTGACATTGTCGCATGCTCTGTAGCTCCATCTGCAAATTGAGCACTTGCTGTCCCATAAACGTCAGTTGTCCTTGCATTTGTCCCATCAATCCTGTAGAGATTTGAATTTGCTGCTGATTTGTAGACAACGCGTGCCTGAAGTACTCATTTTCTTGCTTCACTCGCTCGTGTTCTTGCACCAGATGGAGCAAGTCGCTTTGCAGTCTAGAAATGTCCATTAGTGCTTGATACCCCCATCTGCTGTAGTCGTGTGTCGTCGGCGTCGCAGTCGGTTGTTGCTGGACTGCGGGCGGCATGTGGGTGGGAGTGGGAGCCGGTGCAGGCACAGTAGTGGCACTCACTGCTGGCTGTGCCGGGGTGAGACGTGGATCCACTTGATTCGTATGCGTGGTTAGTGTAGCCCGTTGTGGTTGTGGTGCTGCTGGCTTTTCCGCAGGGGGCGCTACATTTTGTTGCACCTGTTCCGTGTTGACTCGAGACATTGTTTGAGCCGTTTCTGTAGTCTTCGATTCGGAATTCACCTGTTGTTGACTTATCACAGATGTCTGTTGCAACACACTCGGTTGCGACTTAGACTGGCTCTGTACTGAAGGTGTAGCCACCACTGTCCGTCGCGGGCTCGCAGTTCCAGTTTGTGTAGAGATAGCTGCAACCGTGGGAAGACGAGCGCCGCTCGGTTCAATGTCTTTCACTTCAAATCGACCTCGACTTCTCGGCTTACCAATGCGCATAATACCCGACTGATTAGGCGTTGACGCACCGGAACTTGAAAGTGTACTTGCGCGAACTGTAGGATTGTTGTTACTGCTGTTATTGTTCTTCGTTGTTCCACTCGATTCGATGTCATAGACTTCAAATCGACTCTTGCGTATGCGTTCGGTGGGATCGGTAGTTGCTTGTGACACAGTAACGTTTCCGTTCGCTTGCGAATTTGTGGTTACAGTTGCAGACGGCGGTAAGTTTGAGACGGAAGCAGATGGTGGTGTGTTGTTAGCCTGCGATGACGCCAACCCAGAGGCAGAAGGAGCAGCTGTTGGGGCAGAAGCAGTGACAGGCGCTTGTGAGGCAGTGCCGCTTATGGACGGAGCCACCGCAACAGGCTGAGGCATACGTCGCACAGTGCGACTATGCCCATTTAATGCGCTGCTTGGACTCCCATCGTTGTTTGTATTGTGCACCATATTGGTAAAAGAAGACGAGTTAGAAATGCCACCACTGGAATCGTCATCCAGGAAATCTGCTATGCAGTGTTCAACCTTGTCACCAACATCCGAAACAGTGAACCGACCTTTTCGCTGAAGCATTCCAACGGTTTTCGCTGCAAGAGTGCTTGTAGCACCCGATACACTGCCCGGTTCCGTAGGCAACACCGCTGATTTGTTCGCAGAGTTACTTGGTGGACTAGTTCGACCAGACCCATCATCCAAACTAGATAATCTTCGTTCCGTGCTAGCTCCATCACCCACTACTTGTGTACCTGACGTGTTCCCAGCTTTCCCATTCTGAGTGCTTTCCTCTGTGTTTAACGTGTCACTAGATGACTCGGGAACAGAGTAATCACCGTCGCCGAAGTCCCAACCTTGGCCCTTGGATGACAATTCGAAAATTCCGGACCTGGCAACAGTGTGGTTCTTGTTGATCTGCTGAATCAAATTATTCTGACCGTTGCCACGACTTCCGATAGGTGGTAATTTGGCAAGTATTGATTCAAGGTCAGGAGGTGTTGTGACACCATTGGCGAAGAGCGGATGCTGCAAAAGTTCCTTGCTGGTTGGGCGCTGAGTTGGATCTTTTTGTAGGCAGGTTGCAATGAAATCCTTATATTCGCTAGAAAAACGGTCCGCGACATCTTTGTCAAGCTTAGGTGGAGGATTCTGAAGCGTCATGAGCAGCACTTTGATGGGTGCAGCAGTACTATAAGGAGCCATACCCTGAGCAATTTCAATGGCGGTAATACCCAAGCTCCATATGTCTGCCTTATAGTCGTACCCGTTCGCTTGCTCCATGACTTCAGGAGCCATCCAACACGGAGTGCCTATGAAGGTTTGCCGTTGTTTTCTTTCCCATCCACCTTCAACCATCCATCCCATCATTCCATAATCGGAAAGCATTACATTCCCCTTGGAATCAAGTAGAACATTCCTCGCCTTCACATCCCTATGGATCTGATTGTTATCATGAAAGTAGTCAATCGCATTCAACACGCTGTAAATTACATAGACCGCCAAGGACTCTGGTAATCCAGTAGGATAAGACTCGGTCATCAGGTCAAGCACAGAGCCACCAGTTAAGAGTGGCATAACGATCCATAAATCGGCACCATTCACGAAAGCGGTGGAAAATGGAACCACATTCGGGTGTGATGAAAGCGACATTACTTGGATCTCACGCCAAATATCGTCTAACGGTGCCTGCAGCCATTCCAAGTCAATAACCTTAATTGCCACCTCAGTTGACGAGTCTTCGGCGGAGTTCAATAAAGCTCGGTACACATTTGCGGCGGTTCCCCGTCCTATTTGCTGGCATAGCGTATACCCGCTTGCGCTAGCGGGAAGTCGCCGTTGTCGACTCGCGATCTCTTTCGCGTCGCTTCGTGGTGTCGCCGTACTTGTCAGTGCGCTTTGTAAGCCGCTTGCTGATGCGCCGTTCGACGCCGGCATTGTTAGCCGGGTCACGGCTTCTGGCCGTCTAAATGAAACAATGAAACTTGTGAGCGTTCGCAGCAGCCACCGCGTAACGTTGAATACCACTGCTCGAGCTATGGTGTGCGTGGAAACTTTCAGTCTGGCTAGGTCAAGGAGCGCGTTGCCGAACCGACCATGACTCTGTTGGGCGATTGAGAAATTAGACACTCCCATTGGAAATTACACTGTGCACTGTCAGACTCTGTCTGCTACTGTAATGAATTTCGACATTTCCCATTCCCCCTTTCTCTTTCCATCATTCACAGTGACGTGACTGTGACAAACTCCTCAACGAAACATGTCGTTGTCGATGTTGAGGTCGACCGCCAGGATTGCGCGACTCGCCTCCAACGTTGCGCCGAAATGGAGTCTATCTGCGTGCGCACCTGCGCGCGGATTCATCGCATCTGTACCGACCGCCGCACCACGCGACTATCAACACCTTCCATTGGGTCAAGTCCCGGAAGGTACGGCGCCAGAGTTTGTTCGCGAGAAATGGGGCTCCAATGCGATGGATCTTATCAACGAAGCCGAAGTGATCGAGGTCGATGGTCCAATAGCGATTTGCGATGGTGGCGGCGGAGCTCTCGGTCATCCTATCGAGTACATTAGGTTAGATGTTTCTGATGAAGATGCTGCACCTCGGGTGTGCAAGTATTGCGGAACCCGCTACAAGCGCAAGAAAAGCGCATAACATATTGGTAAATCTTTTCATTGCGGTCTCGACACCTAAACAATGTCAGGATGCGTGCCTAAGCCTGTCTGTACCTTTCTCAGATATGTGAAAATCTGGAAGCGAATTGCGTATTCCTTCGAAGGCGATAACTCGACGCGAGCGCATCCAATTCAAACAATTTAGAGTACAAAACTCCACAGGTTTCAAATTTACTTGTCTTGTCTCTCGTTCTCCTGCCGCACTGCTTTCTTCACCGCATCAATTAGCGCAGGTAGGCCGAGGGCGTTCACATCATCTGGAGCTGGGAGCCCTAGCGAAGGTAGTACTTCCGAGGGTGGTGCATCATACAATGCGCGTGTAAGTTCTAGTGCTTGCAATAGCACGGCCTCATTTCGAAGTAGTTCAGCGACAGATTCTGGATTGCGCTCAATTTCAGGTAACGTTTCATACACTTCTGCGAGCTCATCATTATTACAGTCCGTGGCTGCACCCGTCATCTCCGGCCTCCGCAATAGCTCGCCTACCGTAGGCGCGTTGTTTCGTGAGCCAATCCCATCGAGCATTCGGGACAAAGACTCCATAGTCAACTTCCCCTTTTCTCCAGTTTTAGCACCACCCGTGGTAGGTGTGGCAGTGACAGGAGTCGTATCCATGGCGGCGGGCGCGGATGACGGTGTCTGAGGAGCATCGCCAGGAGTATCGTCGGGAATACGGAGTGCCGGTGGTGGGGCGGGGACCTGTGGAATAGAACGATCAGTATTTATTTTAGAATGCGGCAGAGACTCAAGATACCTGATGAGGACCGTCACGGAGCACTGAGTTAAGACGCTCAATGTTGGCGGCATCAGCACTCTCGTCACCATATTGCAACCAAAAGAACAAGCGCGTGGAGGCATCAATCCACTTTAGCACGTAAACACGACTGGGTGAAGAACGGACTCGCTTCATCTCCGTCTCACCTGGGAATACTATCAAGTCGTGCTCTTGCTCTACTTCCCCGTTCGGACGTGTACGCCATTGCAAATGAGTGAGCGAATCTTCCGCTGTCACCACTTGTAAGATGCCTTTGCGTAGATCTGGCGTCACTTGTCCCGTCGCTGGGTCGTAATTCATTCGACCGGCTTTGAACGCAACATGGGGGCGCGAACTTGGCATGGCGTGCGACATTGTCGGTCGATGCTCTTTGAGTTGGGATGGGCAAGGCTGAAGCTGAATGATATTCGTATCCATGTTGGAACGATGCTGGAATTTGTACGCAGACACGTTTCCAACGTGTATTTATTATTGGTAACATTACTTTTCCAATTGGCCATACACCACTGCATTTTCAAAAATCTGCACGAGGTGCAAAGGAGGTCGATTTAATAGGCTCGTATATATCTTCTTCAGGTTTAACGAGCAACATCGAACTCTCCCTTCATCGAACCGTCACTTCTATCCCCGAGCTGTTTGACTCCGTGCGACACCATGTTTGCCTTTTGCGCCCCGACTGTTCTTGGCCTTCGCTCCAGCAATGGACTATCACTAAGCGTAAAGACTGCTCCCGTGCGCTCGACAACCCGCATGTGCTTTGGTATTTCCAACCCGAGTCCCTCGTTGCCATTCTTGCCGAAACCGAAGAACCTCAGCGAAGACATGGTTGGGTATGCCGGATTCGGTAAGTGACACAAAACATTCTGTACCAATTGGCATTGTCTGACATGTTTGCCGCCTAAGATCCCCTTAACTTAACTGAAGCGTTCGATGTGAAGTGGATGCAGGAAGCGGAAATCAAAAACGGAAGAGTGGTACGTTCTCTTGGTATTCCGTAGCGCTCTCTTCCTCCACGCGACGTTTCATTCTTGTGCGCGATAATTAATTTGTCCATGACTCTAACATGAAATGTTTAGGCGATGCTCGGATGTCTGGGAATGCTTGTGCAAGAGTTCATTCAGCTGCCATTCGGCCCTGCGTTCTCGCACAAGCTAGCCACTGAAGCGTTCGTTAGCGTGCCGAAGGGAGGACTGGCACAGATTTTCATTTTCTGTGGCATCGTCGAATTCATTCTGCACAAGGGAAAGGTCGAGTACAAGAACATGCATGAGGACCCGGACACGGTTCCAGGAATGCTTGGCTTCAATCCGCTTAACCTACCTATCAACGAGACCAGTCGTCTGCAAGAAATCAAGAATGGCAGATTGGCTATGTGCGCGGCCGGTGGCATGATTCATTCGATGTTCATTTACAAACAACCCATCATTGCTCAGTTGTTCGACTTCAAGCCTTTCCCCGGCTTGTAAACGCATCAAATGGAGTTGCGTTTCGTGAACAACCCAGCTACGGGGCATGAGTAAAATCGGAATAGTTCTTCTTTTATGCTTCGCTCTCTAATCTCTACGTCACGCTTCCCAGTGCAGAATTCTGTTTCTGCTTTGCTTCAGAGACTACAATTTTGTTTACGAATAGGTCATTTCCGGACTCACGTGTGGGGATTGTACCGTACATTGACCTATCGTGTAACAGTGTGGTAATCCTAGCCGGCCAACGAATCTTCTTCTATTACTCTATGGCTGGGTTCGTTAGAAGTAGAACAAGTATTGGGGGCAGGTGTAACAACCAAGAAACGTCCACAAACTGCCTCTTACGGATGTTTTGTTTTTTTTGAAACTATTAACCATATAGAGACTCCTCTGTGGTCATGAAACTCCTCGCTGTTTTATACATGGGCTCTTCCAGACAAAAACACTTTTCATGTGACAGAATGTAGCCCTCAGAAATGAACACGGAGATGCCAACACAGTGGTATAAATTTATTGTACTGTAACAGCAGTGGGATTTGACCTGAACCAGCATTAGTTTGCGTGAGCTATCCCCAGACATTGTGACTTTTAAACTTGTTCGCTGTTGATTTAGTGTTCGATAGATGTTTATTCCAGCAAAACTACTGTACTAGTACAGCAGTGTTGTGAGAGTAAGTTACAGAGAAGACAGACAGCCTATACTTTCCAAACATGAAAAAGGCTTACTGGAATATGCATTCTGAGATATTTACGAGGTACTTAGAAAAGAAACTATCAAGTTGAAATTCGTTTTTTTGTGTTGGGATATTATGACAACGCAACTGGTGTACACTCCATGCAAGTTGTTTAGAGTAACGGATGCAGTTGTCTACTATTGCAGCCAGCAAGCACCAAGTGGCTATAAATCTGCAGATACTTTTCTTTATTCATATAGTATATCTATTGAACTGGTTCATGATATTGACTGAATTATAT
>JAAUYH010030473.1_pt1 | contig 20763 bp, 16 predicted proteins | sample 7278061 | NCBI WGS metagenome assembly JAAUYH01 (sample SAMN14350203, study PRJNA611818) | marine sediment metagenome | isolation source: surface marine sediment (0.6m) | place: French Polynesia: Moorea | collected 2018-08 | reverse complement strand
CTCGAGGGTGGTGACGAGGCACTGGCGCGAGATATCGCCATGCACGTTGCGGCGACCAACCCGACCTGCATCGACGAGGCTGGCGTTCCCGAGGAGACACTCGAAAACGAGCGTCGCATTCTGACGGAACAGGCGCAAGACTCGGGCAAGCCGGCCGAGATCATCGAAAAGATGGTCAATGGCCGTATCGCCAAATTTCTCAAGGAAATAACGCTCGTTGGCCAGCCTTTCGTCAAGGACCCCGACGTGACGGTTGGCAAGCTACTCGACGGAGCGTCGGCAACCGTGACTTCCTTCGTCCGCTACGAAGTCGGCGAAGGCATCGAGAAGAAAGAAGACAATTTCGTGGAAGAGGTCATGGCGCAGGTCAAAGGCGCGAGCTGAGCTACGGTTATATTAGGAGTGCGTATGTCTGACAGTCCGGGTCAATATCGACGGGTATTGTTGAAACTCAGCGGCGAAGCGCTGATGGGCGATCTGGACTATGGCATCGAGCCTTCTGTAATCAAACGCATTGCCGCGGAGATTGCCGAGGTTCGCAAGCGCGGCGTCGAAGTGGCGATCGTTATCGGCGGCGGCAATATATTCCGCGGCGCCGGTCTGGCCGGCGCGGGCATGGATCGTGTCACGGGCGACTATATGGGTATGCTCGCAACGGTCATGAACGCGCTGGCAATTCAAGACGCGTTGGAATCCCTCGACGTCTACGCGCGCGTCATGTCCGCGTTGCAGGTGCACGAGGTCTGCGAAGACTACATACGCCGCCGCGCAGTGCGCCACCTCGAGAAAGGTCGCGTCATTATCCTCGCGGCGGGTACCGGCAACCCGTTTTTTACGACGGATACGGCTGCGAGCCTGCGTGCCATCGAAATCGGCGCTGATGTACTGCTCAAGGCCACCAAGGTCGACGGCGTGTACGACTCCGATCCGGCGAAGAATCCCGACGCCACTCGCTACGACTCGGTTTCCTATGACCAGGTAATCGCGGACAAACTCGGCGTCATGGACGCGACGGCCATCGTCATGTGTCGTGACAATGGCTTGCCGCTCAGAATATTCGACCTGACCCGCGCGAACGCGCTCGTGCAGGCGATGACCGGCGACGACGTCGGTACGGTCGTCACCCAGTAAGCCAGCGCCTTTCGACAGGCCCTAATTCCGGAGGAACCAGCGTGTTGGACGACATCAAGAAAGACGCAGCGGATCGAATGGCCAAGAGTGTCGCGTCACTGAAGACGGACCTGACCAAGATTCGCACGGGACGTGCGCACACCAGCCTGCTCGACCACATTACGGTCGAGTATTACGGCAGCCAGGTGCCGCTCAACCAGGTTTCGAACGTCAACGTCGAGGACTCGCGGACGCTCACCGTGACGCCCTGGGAAAAGGACATGGTCGCCGTGATCGAAAAGGCAATTATGGGCTCGGATCTCGGGCTGAATCCGCAGTCGGCCGGGACCGTCATTCGTGTACCGCTGCCGCCGCTCACCGAGGAGCGCCGCAAGGACATGATTCGTATCGTCAGGCAAGAGGCCGAAGGCGGTCGAATCGCGGTGCGCAATATTCGGCGCGACGCTATTCACGATATAAAGGATCTTCTCAAGGAGAAGATGATCGGCGAAGACGAGGAGCATCGTGCCGAAGACGAGATTCAGACGATTACCGACAAGTACGTCGCGCAGATCGACGTGCTGCTGGCCGAAAAAGAGGCCGAGTTGATGGAGATCTGATGGAGAACGTGCCGCAGCACGTCGCCGTCATCATGGACGGCAACGGCCGCTGGGCGCGCAAGCGCGGGCTGCCGCGACACGCCGGCCATCGTGCCGGCGTCAAGGCGGTGCGTGCGATCGTCGAAACCGCGGCACAGCGCGGCATTCGTTATCTCACGCTGTTCGCGTTCAGCAGCGAGAACTGGAACCGGCCGAGGGAAGAGGTCAGCAAGCTCATGGGCCTGTTCGTCGAGGCGTTGCGGCGCGAGGTGGACGACCTGCACAAGAACAACGTCAAACTGCGTTTCGTCGGAGCGCGCCACCAGCTCGATGAAAACCTCGTGGCCAAGATCGCGGCAGCCGAAGAGCGAACGTCGGGCAATACGGGACTCGAGTTGCTCGTGGCTGTCGCCTACGGTGGCCGCTGGGACATCGTAGAGGCTGTGCGCGAGATCGCGGCGGGTGCAGCCGCAGGTGAAATCTCGGCGGAGGAGATTGGCGAGGACGAAATCGCCGGCAGACTGCAACTGGCGGGCGTTCCGGATCCGGACTTGCTGATTCGCACGGGCGGCGAGCAGCGCATCAGTAACTTCCTGCTCTGGAATCTGGCGTATTCCGAACTGTATTTCCCCGAAGTGCTTTGGCCGGATTTCAAGGACGAACATCTCGATGAGGCACTGACGCGGTATGCCCAGCGGGAGCGGCGCTTCGGCGCGACGGGGGACCAGGTAAAGGCCATCGGATGCTGAAGCAGAGAATCTTCACCGCGGTCATTGCCATTACGATCCTCGGGATCGTGCTGTTCGTTGCGCCTCCGGCTGTTGCCGAGGCGGTCATTGCACTCCTTATCATTGCCGGTGCCTGGGAATGGTCCGGCTTCCTGCAAACGTCTCGCCAGGGACCGAAGACCGCATTCCTGATCAGTGTCGTCGTGCTTGTCGGCATTGCGTCGGCCCTCAACGACCAGCAAATCGACCTGGTACTTCAGGTGGCGCTCGGCTGGTGGCTCGTTGCTTTCATCTGGGCGTTCTTCTATCCGACGCCAATCCCGCCTGCAATGCGCTGGGCCGGCGGAATGCTCGTGCTCGTGCCGCTCTACCTGGCGCTCGTTGAGCTGTACCAAGCCGGCCCGTTGATACTTCTGTTCCTGTTATTGATCGTCTGGGCCGCCGATATTGGCGCGTTTTTTGTGGGCAAGGCCTTCGGCCGGGTCAAGCTGGCGCCGCGGATATCGCCCGGCAAGACCTGGGAGGGCGTGATCGGCGGACTGCTGCTCGTGGTGCTACTCACGATCGGGCGCTCATTTGTCATCGAGTCGAATCTCGCCTCGCTGGTCCCGTTCTGTCTTGCGGTCGCCGCGATCTCGATCGTCGGCGACCTGACGGTCAGCATGTTCAAGCGCAGCGCGGGGCTGAAAGACAGCGGCCGCCTGTTTCCCGGCCACGGCGGCATACTCGACCGGATCGACAGCGTCGCTGCGGCGGCGCCGTTGTTCGTGGTAGGCATGCACTGGGTGGAGACATTGCAGTGAACTGTTCAGGCGCCGTTCAGTCTCAGAATCTTACGCTCCCTCGGGTATGCTTGCGTCTTGCTTTCGCAGTAAAATCAGCTGCTTATGGTTAACTTCCTGATCAACCTCGCGGCCTTCATAGTGGCCATCAGCGTACTCGTGGCCATTCACGAGTACGGGCACTACATCGTCGGTCGCAAACTCGGCATGAAGGTGCTGCGCTTCTCTATCGGCATCGGCAAGCCTGTCTGGATGCGGCGCACCGGGCCGGACCAGACCGAGTACTGCGTGTCAGCGCTGCCGCTGGGCGGCTATGTGCGGTTTCTGGACACGCGCGAAGGCGAGATCGACCCGGCGGACGAGGGCCGTGCGTTCAACCAGCGTCCGATCCCGGCACGCATTGCGGTGCTGCTGGCCGGGCCGATGTTCAATTTCGTGTTCGCCATTTTTGCGTACTGGGCGCTGTTCGTTTACGGCGTGCCCTCGGTCACGGCGGCGATCGGTGCGGTCGAACCCGGATCGTATGCCGCGGAGGCAGGCCTCGAGACGGGCGATCGCATCGTTGCGGTCGGCGATGTCGAGACGCAGCACTGGGAGGCGGCCCTGGTCGAGATCCTCGGCCAGATGGTCGACGACGGTCGCATTCCACTTCGGCTCGAGGACGAGGATGGCCGCCAGCGCGCGGCCGTCATCGACGTCGGCGAAGACAGCGCACGACTGACGGAGCCCGGCTTGCTCTTCGACGGGCTCGGATTCCAGCCCTGGCAGGTCAGCGATATGTCGGCAGAGGTCGGCGAGCTCAGCGACGGCGGCGCCGCACAGGAGGCCGGCATCCTCAGGGGCGATTTGATCATCGCGATCGACGAGCAGCCGGTCGACAACTTCAGCGACCTGCTGACCTACGTCGTGCCGCGACCGGGAGAAACTGTCTCGGTTACCGTCGAGCGCGCGGGGCGCACAATCGTTTTCGAACTGACACTCGGGTCGACCGAGCGCGGCGGAGAACAGGTCGGCCTCCTCGGCGTTGCATCGGCGACCGATACCTCCAATTTCTACTTCCTGCGCCAGTACGGGGTAATCGATTCCGTCGGCAAGTCGATCGAGCGAACCTGGCAGTCGACACGGTTCACGCTGGAGATGCTGGTGCAGATGGTGACGGGCAATGTGTCTATCAAGAACCTGAGCAGTCCGATCGGTATCGCGCAGTTCGCCGGGGATTCGGCGCAGCGCGGGATGGACTACTACATCAGCTTCCTGGCAATCGTCAGTATCAGCCTGGGCGTTCTCAATCTGTTGCCGGTACCCGTACTCGACGGTGGCCAGATCGTCTACCAGCTGGCCGAGGCGGTGAAGGGCGGGCCGCTGTCCGAGCGTGCACAAATACTCGGTCAGCAGATTGGCATTCTCGCGTTACTCCTGTTAATGAGTTTCGCTTTCTATAACGATCTTGCGAGGATTCTCGGTTGAGGCGCGCGTGCACCAACAATACGCAAATGGCCAGCCGCTGGGTGGTGGCGTGCCTGTGCCTGCTGCTGCCGGCCGCGGCGATGGCGAACAGTTTCACAGTCCGTGACATGCGGGTAGAAGGCCTGCAGCGCATCTCGGAAGGTACGGTCTTCAACTACCTGCCGATCAACATTGGCGACGAGGTCAGTGCGCTGCGTGTGCAGGAGGCGATCCGCACGCTCTATGGCCAGGGTCTGTTCGACGACATCGAAATGCGCCGCGACGGCGATACGCTCGTCATAGTGGTCAAAGAGCGGCCGTCGATCGAGAGCTTCGAGATCGAAGGCAACAAGGACATCAAGACCGAAGACCTGATGGACTCGTTGCGCAGCGTCGGCCTCGCGAAGGGCCGGACGTTCGACCGCTCGGTGCTGGACAACGTAACGATGTTCCTGAGGGAGCAGTACTACGATCGCGGCAAGTACGGCGTGCAGATCGATGCCAACGTATCGGACCGTCCGAACAACACCGTGCGTGTGAAAGTCGACGTCAAGGAAGGCAGTCGGGCGAAGATCCGCCAGGTCAACATCGTTGGCAATCACTCCTTCGACGAGAACGACATCCGCGAGGACTTTACGCTCGACACGGCCAACTGGCTGTCGTGGATTCGCCAGGACGATCGTTATGCGAAAGAGTCGCTCGAGGGCGATCTGGAGACCCTGCGTTCGTTCTATATGGACCGCGGCTACGCCGATTTCCGCGTCGAGTCGACGCAGGTTGCGATCAGCCCGAACAAGAAAGACATCTTCGTTACGATCAATATTCATGAAGGAGAGGTCTACACCATCTCCGACGTAAAGCTGGTCGGCGAGATGGTCGTTCCCGAGGCCTTCCTGCGCAGCTTCGTGCTGGCGCGGCCCGGGTCGACGTTCAACTTGCAGCTGCTGACGCAATCCGCGGACCTCATGAAGTTTCGCCTTGGCGAAGACGGCTATGCCAATGCCGAGATCTTCCCGGAGCCCGAGCTCGACCACGAAAAACGCGAAGCGGCAATCACGTTCCTGATCAATCCGCAAAACCGGGTTTACGTCAGGCGCATCAACTTCAACGGCGTGTCGGAGGTCGATGACGAGGTGCTTCGCCGCGAGATGCGGCAGCTGGAAGGTGCCTACCTGTCGAATCGTCTTGTCGAACGTTCCAAGGTGCGCCTGCAACGCCTGCCGTACATCGAATCGGTCGAGTTCAGCGATACGCCGGTCGCCGGTACACCGGACCTCGTCGATATCGACTTCGACCTCGAGTACCGCATGCCGGGACAGTTCTCAGGCGGTATCGGTTATTCCGAGTCACAGAAGATGCTGCTGAACGGCAGCATCGTGCACACCAACTTTCTCGGCACGGGTAATCGCGTTGCGCTCGAGCTGAATTCCGGGCGGTTCCAGAAGCTCTACAGCCTGTCGCATACAGACCCGTACCGCAGCATGGACGGTATTCGCCGAACGGTCGCTTTCAATTATCGGGACATCACGCAGTTCACGTCGGCGGCGTCGGATTTCTCGACGACGAGCATTGGGGCCACAGTCGATTATGGATACCCGATCTCGGAATTCCAGACGCTTTCTTTCGGTGCAACGTACCAACGCTCCGAACTGCTGTCGTCGACGACCAGCACGCGGCAGGCGCAGGAGTGGGTAGCCAACAACGGCAACCCTTTCGTCGTAGACGTCGGAATCGGCACCACCTTCTTCGGCACCAAGTTCGACACGGTCGAGCTGCTCGCGGGCTGGACCTTCGACAGTCGCAATCGCGCGCTCTTCGCGAACCGTGGCACGAGGCAGCAGGTCTTTGTCGGCATGACCATACCCGGCAGTGAGGTCGAGTACTACACGGCGCGTTACTCACTTACCAAGTATTTCCCGATATTGCGCCGCTGGACCTTGCGCCTGAATACGGAGCTCGGCATCGGCGAGGCGCTCGGGGACACGACGGCCCTGCCACCGTACAAGCAGTTCTACGGCGGTGGCCCGCAATCAGTGCGCGGTTTTCGCGAATCCTACCTGGGCCCGCGGGACAGCTTCGGGAATCCCTACGGTGGCAACGTATTGGTTGCCGGTCAGCTAGAGCTTATACTCCCGCTGCCGGCGAAATGGTCGAGCCAGGCACGTGCCACCCTGTTCTACGACATCGGCAACGTGTTCAATAACGGCGAGGTGCAGTTTACGGACAAACTGGGAAGCCCGGTCGAATACCGGTTCGATGCTGACGAGTTGCGACAGTCGGTCGGTATCGGGGTCCAGTGGCTGGCGCCGTTGGGGCTGTTCAGATTCAGTTATGCCTATCCGCTGAATGCGTATGATGGCAATGACAGGTATTTTGGAGATCAGCTCGAGAGGTTCCAGTTCTCCATTGGTCAAGCGTTTTGAGGATTGAAAGTTTATGAGTTTTGTAAAGCAACATCTGGTTAAGGCAATGGTCGTGGTCGCGATGCTGTCTGCATTCGCGCTGCCCGCGGCCGCACAGGAGATAAAGATTGGCGTCGTCAATCTGCCACTGCTCATGGATCGGGCACCACAGACAAAGGCCGCCATGGATGCTTTGCAGGAAGAGTTTGCGCCGCGGCAGCGCGAGTTTCTGGCGAAACAGAAAGAGTACGAAGATTTCGCGGCCAAGGTGCAGAAAGACGCATCTGTAATGGGCGACACCGAGCGCCGCAACGCGGAAAAAACGCTCAGAGACTTGCAGCGCGAGGTTACGCGACTGCAGAACGAATTCCGTGAAGATCTCAACCTGCGTCAGAACGAAGAACTGGGCATCCTGCAACGATCCATCCTGAAAGAGGTCCAGGACTATGCTCAGGATCAGGGCTACGATCTCGTTGTCGGCGACGGCGTCTTGTTCGCCAGCAATGCCGTCAACATCACGGAAGAGGTTCTGCGCGCCGTCGAGGCAAACTTCCAGGCGACAAGCGCGCGCTAACGGGCAAGGCACACGATGCCGGTCAGTCTCGGTCAGCTAGCAACACAGTTCGGCTGCGAGCTGGTCGGCGATCCCGACGTCGTCGTCGACGATGTCGCGTCCCTCCCCAACGCCGGTGAGGGATCCCTGTCATTCCTTTCCAACGCCGCTTATCTCGATCAACTTGCATCCACGAGAGCCGCTGCTGTCATTCTGCGTGACGAGCACGTGGAACGTTCGGCGACGGCATCGCTCGTGGCGAGAGATCCCTACGCAACCTACGCGCGTATTGCCGCAGTTATAAAACCGGCGCGGAGTTACCCGGCCGGGGTCCACAAGGCCGCCGTAATCGACGAGAGCGCCAGCGTCCACGCGACCGCGCACGTCGCCGCGAACGCGTACGTCGACGAAGGATCCACCATCGATGCGCGTGCGTACATCGGCCCTGGAACGTATGTCGGCCCCGATTGCAGGATTGGTGAAGACTGCCGGCTGCTCGCCAACGTCACGCTGGCTCGCGCCGTCGAACTGGGTGCACGGTGCATCATTCATCCGGGAGCGGTACTTGGCGCCGACGGGTTCGGCAACGCGATGACGCCGGACGGCTGGGTCAAGGTTCCGCAGGTCGGCGGTGTACGCATCGGCGCCGACGTCGAGATCGGTTGCAACACGACTGTGGATTGCGGTGCGCTCGACGATACGGTTATCGAGGACGGCGTGCGTATCGACAACCTCTGCATGATTGCGCACAACGTGCACGTAGGAGCACACACGGCGATGGCTGCGATGACCGGGATCGCCGGCAGCACGAAGATCGGTGCACGTTGCATGTTCGCAGGCCAGTCGGGTGCCGTAGGCCACGTCGAAATCTGTGACGATGTCGTGGTCAGTGGACAGGGAATGCTGACAAAGGACATCACTGAGCCCGGCGTTTATGCCTCGAGCTTCCCGTCCGAGAAGGTGCGCGACTGGAACCGCAGGGTAGCGCGATTCCGGCGGCTCGACACCTTGTTCGATCGCGTCAAAACACTCGAGAAGGACTCCTGATGATTCACCCAACGGCGATTATTTCGGATAACGCCAGTATCGCAGACGATGTCGAGATCGGTGCGTATTCAGTCATCGGAGACGGCGTTGAAGTCGGCGCGGGCACGCGTATCGGCAGTCACTTCGTCATTAACGGCCCGACGATCATCGGTCGCGACAACCACATCTACCAGTTCGCTTCAATAGGCGACGACCCGCAGGACAAGAAGTACGCCGACGAACCCACGCGCCTCGTTATTGGCGATCGCAATACGATTCGCGAGTTTTGCACCTTCAGTCGCGGGACCGTGCAGGACGAGGGTGAAACCCGCATGGGTGACGACAACTGGATAATGGCGTACGTGCACGTCGCGCACGACTGCCGCATCGGCGATAACACGATCATGGCCAACAACACGACGCTTGCCGGGCACGTGCACGTCGGTGACTGGGTCATCATGGGCGGGTTCTCGGGTGCACACCAGTTCTGCCGGATCGGTGCGCACGCCTTCCTCGGCATGTACTCCGGTGTCAATCGCGACGTTGCCGCTTACACGATGGTATCCGGCAACCCGGGCGCGCCGCGCGGAATCAATAGCGAGGGTCTGAAGCGTCGTGGCTTCGACGGTGCCCAGATCCGTAACATCAAGAACGCGTACCGCATCATCTACCGCCAGGGCAAGAAGCTCAGTGAGGCTATCGACGAAATCGAGGCGCTGAGCGCGGAGCAGCCGGAGCTCGTGCTATTGCTCGACTCGCTGCGCGCGTCCGATCGCGGTCTCATTCGCTAGGGCCTGTTGGCGCCTGTGATGCGTATTGGCCTGGTAGCGGGCGAAGCTTCCGGCGACCTGCTCGGCGCCGGGCTGATCCGCGAAATCCGACGCAAAATTCCCGGGGCCGTCTTCGAGGGCGTGGCCGGCCCCGCAATGCGAGGCGAAGGTTGCGATTGCTGGGAAGACGCCGATGCGCTCGCGGTGATGGGGCTCGTCGAACCGCTGAAGCACCTGCCGCGCCTGCTGCGTTTGCGGCGAAGCCTCGCGGAACGATGGACGACCAATCCGCCGGATGCCTTCGTCGGCATCGATGCGCCCGATTTCAATCTCGGCCTCGAGATCAAGCTCAGGCGCGCCGGAATTCGCACCGTGCATTACGTCAGTCCGTCGGTGTGGGCGTGGCGTTCGGGGCGCATCAAGAAGATTCGAAAGGCCGCCGACACCGTCCTTTGTATTTTGCCGTTCGAAAAAGACCTGTATGACCGCGAGGGCATCGACGCCGTCTTCGTTGGCCACCCCAAGGCCGATTCCGCACCTGAATCCGTGTCGACGCATGCGGCTCGCGAAGTGCTCGGCATCGACGCAAGCGATGTCGTCGCTGTATTGCCGGGCAGCCGCGCCAGCGAGGTGACGAGGCTCGCACCGATCTTCGCGCGTGCCGCGGCATTGTTGGCCGAGCGGCGCAACAATCTTTACTTCGTCACTCCCATCGCGCATCCGAAACTCAAGCCCGTCATTGAGCAGGCGCTGACCGACGCAGGCGTGCGAGGTCGTTTCGAATTGCTGGATGGCCAGTCCCTGCAGGCGATGTCGGCCGCAGACGTCGTGCTGCTGGCGTCGGGCACGGCCGTCCTGGAGTCTGCGCTGCTTGGCAAACCGACGGTTGCTGCCTACCGTGTCGCGGGAATGACGTACGCCATTGTCAAGGCGCTGGGTCTCGTCAAGGTCGCGCACGTCACACTGCCTAACCTGTTGACCGAGGAACCACTCGTTCCGGAGTTCATTCAGGGTGACGCCACGCCGGAGGCGATTGCGGGTGCTGTGGCGGCATTGTTCGACGACCCGCAGCGTCGTGCGGCGATCGCGAAGAGATTTGCTAAACTGCGCGAAGAACTCGCACTGGACGCGGATCGCCGCGCCGCCGACGCCGTCATGCGCGCCGCGCGAGCCTGAAATCCTGCGCAGGCCAAGCATGCAGCAAGAATCTCTTTTTCAGGTCGATGGCCCCTGTGCCGGCGTCGACGAAGCGGGACGCGGCCCATTGGCGGGTCCGGTCGTAGCGGCCGCCGTAATACTGCACCCCGGCCGACCCATCGAAAATCTGGCAGACTCCAAGAAGCTGCCGGCACCGCGCCGGGAGCAGCTTGCGCGGGAAATCAGGCAGCGGGCCGCGTCATGGGCGATCGCATGGGCGGACCCCGCGGAGATCGATGCCGTAAATGTACTGGCCGCAACGATGCTCGCCATGCGACGGGCCATCATCGGCCTGCATCTGCGGCCGGGCAGTGTGCAGGTGGATGGGAATCGACTGCCCGACCTGTGTTTCGGCACGTTCGATTTGCAGGGTGAAGCCATCGTCGGTGGCGATGATCGTGTCGATGCCATCAGTGCAGCTTCGATACTGGCGAAAACCGCCAGGGACGCGATGATGGTCAGGCTTGACGGCATTTATCCGGGATACGATTTCGCACAGCACAAGGGCTATGGCACGCGAGCGCACTGCGAGCAACTTCGCAAGCTGGGCCCCTGCCGCGAACACCGCCATTCGTTCGCGCCGGTGCGGGAGGCTGCCTGTTGAGTCGCGCCTTCGTCCACCTGCACGTGCACACCGAGTACTCGATGGTCGACAGCACGGTGCGCATCGCGCCGCTCATGGAACGATGTGCCGCCGAAGGTATGCCGGCCGTCGCGCTGACCGACCAGAACAATGTGTTCGGCATGGTCAAGTTCTGCCGCAAAGCCATAGCCGCGGGTGTGAAGCCACTCGTCGGCGTCGATCTGCGGCTCGCAAACGATGACGATTCGGATCATCCGCATCGGCTGCTGCTGCTGTGCCAGGACAACGACGGTTTCCGCAACCTCTCCCGGCTCGTGACGCGTGCCTACCTCGAGGGTCAGGTGCGCGGTGAGCCGTTGGCGCATCCGGAGTGGCTCGACAATCAGTCGTGCAGGGGACTCATTGCCCTGTCCGGCGGCGTGCAGGGCGATGTCGGGCGCGCACTCGTCAACAACCACGAGGACCAGGCGCGAAGCCGCGTCAGGCGCTGGCTCGAGGTCTTCGGCGATCGCTACTACCTCGAGCTGATCCGCACGGGTCGGAGTGGCGAGGAAGACTGCGTGCGTGCGTCGGCGGCGATCGGTTCCGAATTCGGAGTCCCGGTCGTGGCGAGCAACGACGTCCGTTTCATCGACCGCGACGACTTCAACGCACACGAGGCGCGTGTATGTATTCACGACGGTCGGGGGCTCGCCGATCCGGATCGGCCGCGGCTCTACAGCAACGCGCAGTACCTGCGCTCGCCCGCGGAAATGGAGGACCTGTTTGCAGACATCCCCGAGGCACTCGACAACACGCTCGAGATCGCGCGCCGCTGCAACCTCGATCTCAAACTCGGACACTCGGTGCTGCCCGCGTTCCCGGTACCGGACGGACAGAATGAGGAGACCTTTCTCGAGGAGGAAGCTCGGCGGGGCCTGGCCGACAAGCTCGCGGCGCGCTTCGAGGCGGAGTCGATAGAGGGCAGCGATCGCGACATCGCGAGTGCGCCGTACTTCGAGCGACTCGATGTCGAGCTCGACGTCATCCGTTCGATGGGTTTCCCGGGCTACTTCCTGATCGTCGCCGACTTCATTCGCTGGGCGCGAGAAAACGACGTCCCGGTCGGTCCCGGTCGCGGCTCCGGTGCCGGATCGCTCGTGGCCTGGGTACTCGGCATCACCGATCTCGACCCACTGGCGCACGACCTGCTGTTCGAGCGATTCCTGAATCCCGAGCGCGTGTCGATGCCCGACTTCGACGTCGACTTCTGCATGGAGGGCAGGGACCGCGTCATCGACTACGTCGCCGGGCGGTATGGCAGGGAGAAGGTCTCGCAGATCATTACCTTCGGCACGATGGCGGCGAAGGCCGTCATACGCGATGCGGGCCGGGTGCTCGGGCAGCCCTACGGTTTCGTCGATCGGATCGCCAAGCAGGTTCCGTTCGAGCTCGGAATGACACTCGACAGGGCGCTCGAGCAGTCCGACGAACTGGCCTCGATGTATCGCGACGACGAGGAAGTTGCCGCAATAATCGACCTTGCGAAATCGCTGGAGGGCCTCGTTCGCAACGCGGGCAAGCACGCGGGCGGTGTCGTCATCGCACCGGGGCAACTGACCGACTTTGCACCCCTCTATTGCGAGGAGGGCGGCAACAACGTCGTCACGCAGCTCGACAAGGACGACGTCGAGGCCATCGGCCTGGTCAAGTTCGACTTCCTCGGCCTCAAGACGCTTACTATCATCGACTGGGCCGTGCGCATCGTCAATGAAAGTCATCCTGACGCGAACCTGGACATCAACCTTGTTCCGGAGCGCGACGGCAGGACCTTCGAGTTGTTGCAGAGCAGCCAGACGGCCGCCGTGTTCCAGCTCGAGTCGAACGGCATGCGCGACCTGATCAAGCGTATGCGTCCCGACCAGTTCGACGATCTCGTCGCGCTCGTCGCGCTGTTCCGGCCGGGCCCGCTGCAGTCGGGCATGGTCGACGACTTCATCACGCGCAAGCACGCGACCAACAAAGCGGACATCGATTACCTGCATCCCGACCTGCAGCCGGTGCTGAAGGAAACCTATGGCGTCATCCTGTACCAGGAGCAGGTCATGCAGATCGCCCAGGTCCTGGCCGGCTATTCGCTCGGTGCGGCCGACCTGCTGCGCCGCGCGATGGGTAAGAAGAAACCCGAGGAGATGGCAAAGCAGCGCGAGATCTTCGTCACCGGAGCGACCGAGCGCGGCGTGACGGAGAAGACCGCGACGCACATCTTCGACCTGATGGAGAAGTTCGCCGGCTACGGTTTCAACAAGTCCCACTCAGCGGCCTATGCCGTGCTGTCGTACCAGACCGCCTATCTCAAGGCGCACTACCCGGCCGCTTTCATGGCAGCCGTTATGAGTGCGGACCTCGATCACACGGATCGCCTCATCACGCTTAAAGACGACTGCCGGCAGCTCGGCCTGAGGATCGAGCCGCCGAGTATCAACCGTTCCGGCTACCATTTCACAGTGCCCGACGAGGGCACGATTCTCTACGGCCTTGGTGCCATAAAGGGTGTCGGCCATGCCGCCGTGGATGCGTTGATTGCCGAGCGCGAGGCGCATGGGCCGTTTAGCGATCTCGCGGAATTCTGCCGCCGCGCAGAATCCGAGAAAATGAACCGGCGTGCGCTCGAGGCAATGATCAAGTCCGGAGCGATGGACGAGTTCGGCGAGACGCGACGCAGCCTGATGCAGCAGGTTCCGGAAGCGCTCAAGAGCGCCGACCAGCACGCGCGTGCGCTGGCCGCCGGGCAAAACGACATGTTCGGGCTCGAAGCCCCGGAGCCGACCGTCAAGCAGGCCGCGAAGGTGGACCTGAGCGAGTGGCCGGAGCGGGAATTGCTGGGATTCGAAAAGGAGTCGCTGGGCCTGTACCTGACCGGACACCCCTTCGACGCGGTTCGCCGCGATGCGCGCTTCTTCGTCGAAGGCAAGCTCGGGGACATCGTAGCGGAACCGCCACCGCAGACATCGAAGGGCGAACGCGACTACGCGCAATCGCGCCGTGAGGCGACAGTCGCAGGCCTGATCGTGGATATCCGCAAGCGGGGCAACCGCGTCAGCGTCGTCCTCGACGACGACACGGGGCGCATGGAGCTGTCTTTCTTCAGCGAAGCGTTTGACGAGTTTCGCGAGCTGCTCGTCAAGGACGAGATCGTGGTCGTCAGTGGCGCCTTGCGCTATGACGATTTCGTCGGTGGCTGGACGCTGAATGCGAAGAACGTATTGCCAATCGACCGGGTCATCGAGAGTCGCGCGAGGAGCCTCGTGCTGAACCTCGCGCCGAACGGCCAGGGCGAAGCGTTGCTGGTGAAACTGCACGATGTGTTGCTGCCGTTTCGCGAAGGGAGCTGCGACGTGAGTATTCGCTACACGGGTGACGGCGCGGCGGCGAAACTCAGCCTGGGGCCCGAGTGGACGGTGCGTCCGAGCCGTGAGCTGCGAGACAAACTGGCGGAGTTGCTCGGCAGTAACAATGTCCGCCTGCTCTACGCACCCAACCGGGAATTCATGTAGAGTCTCGCGCTATGGACCTGAAATTCCTCGATTTTGAACAGCCGATCGCCGAACTCGAGGCGAAGATCGAAGAACTGCGTTTCGTCGGTGACGATTCCGATATCAACATCAACGAGGAAGTCACGCGCCTCAAGGAAAAAAGCAAATCGCTGACCAAGAGCATATTTGCGAAGCTCACCCCATGGCAGATCGCGCGGGTCGCGCGGCACGAGTCGCGACCTTATACGCTCGATTACCTGGCAATGATTGCGCCGGACTTCCAGGAGCTGCACGGCGACCGCATGTATGCCGACGACCCCGCGATTATCGGTGGTACCGGTCGAATCGATGGCCGGCCCGTCATGATCATCGGTCACCAGAAAGGTCGCGATACCAAGGAACGGGTGCGTCGCAACTACGGCATGCCCAAACCGGAAGGGTATCGCAAGGCGCAGCGGCTGATGCGTCTCGCGGAGAAATTCCGCCTGCCCGTCGTAACGTTTATCGATACACCGGGCGCCTATCCGGGCGTCGGCGCGGAGGAACGTGGCCAGAGCGAGGCGATTGCGTCCAGCCTCTATATGATGGCCGGCCTGAAGACGCCAATTGTCAGCGTCGTCATCGGTGAAGGCGGGTCCGGTGGCGCGCTCGCGATCGGCGTCGCGGACCGCCTGTTGATGCTGCAATACGGGATCTACTCGGTGATCTCCCCCGAGGGCTGTGCCTCGATTCTCTGGAAGAGCGCCGAGAAGGCGGAAGATGCCGCCGAGGCAATGAAGATCACCGCCGACAATCTAAAGGGTTTCGGACTCGTCGACGAAGTCCTGCCCGAGCCGCTTGGCGGCGCGCATCGTGCGCCGGCGGAAGCGGGTGAGGTCATCCGCAACGCGCTCAACCAGCATCTGGAAGAACTCGCGCAGATGCCGCTGGATCAGTTGCTCGAGGAGCGGCAGCGCCGGCTGGAGAGCTTCGGCCAGTTCAAAGAGGCGTGAGTTTCAGCGCCGGTATCCTGCGGCAAACCCTCGCCGAGCTTGGCGAACTCGCCGCCAGGGCAAATCGCTACGTCGTCGCATTCAGCGGTGGGCTCGATTCCACGGTCCTCACGCATGCGCTCGCCGACATCTGCAAAGACGCCGACACCGAGCTCTTCGCGGTCTATGTCGATCACGGGCTGCAGCGCGAATCGGCGCACTGGAGCGAGCATTGCGAGGCGTTCGCAATGTCACTCGGAATCGCCTTTGCGGGACTGCGCGTTGCCGTCGACCTGCAGTCGGGACTGGGACTCGAGGCGGCCGCACGAGAGGCGCGCTACTCGGCTTTTCGGGATCTCGTTGAACCGGACGACTGGCTCGTCAGCGCGCATCACCGTGACGACCAGGCAGAGACCGTGCTTCTCAACCTGATGCGCGGCAGCGGCCCTGCAGGGCTTGCAGGCATTCAGCCGGTGAGGCGTTTCTCGAGCGGCTGGCTGGTAAGGCCATTACTCGACGTAGCGCGCGAAGACCTGCAGGCGTATGCGACGCGGCATTCGCTCGAGTGGCTGGTAGACCCGTCCAATCTCGATCAGCAATTCGACCGCAATTACCTGCGCCACGAAGTGCTGCCGCGATTCGAGTCGCGCTGGCCCGATGCCGCAAACCGAATACGACGCAGCGCAAAGCTCGCCGGGGAAGCTGCGGGATTGCTGCGCGAGCTCGCAGAGATGGACGCACAGGCCTTCGGCGATCGGCCAGACCGCCTGCCCATCGATGCGCTGATCGCGCTGCAGCCCGCGCGGCAGCGCAACGTCCTTCGTCACATCATCTTCGAATTGGGATTGCCGCTGCCCGGGGCAACACACCTTCGGCAGATCATCGACGAGGTGGTTCACGCGCGCGAGGATGCGCAGCCGTTGGTGGCCTGGCCCGGAGGACGCGCCCGGCGTCACGACAAAAAGTTGTATCTGCTGCCCGCCGATGACCTGCAGGCAAAACCGAAATCGGGCTTGCGGTTTACCGGCGACAAGCTGGCACTGGGTGGCGGACTCGGCAAACTGCGCTTGCGTACGGGCGTGCCGACCGGCCTGTCGGACGCCGTAATCGAGGCGGGTCTCGAGCTCCGATTTCGCGTTGGCGGCGAGAAAATAAGACCTACGGGTCAAGAACATACGAGGAAAGTAAAGAAACTGCTTCAAGAAGAGAACATCGTGCCGTGGATGCGTGACCGCATACCGTTGCTGTTTGCTGGCGATGAGCTGGTTGCGGTTGCGGACCTGTGGGTCGCCGACGGCGCTGCCAGCAGTCCGGGGACGGCAATAGAGTGGATCAATCGGCCCGCGATTCATTGATGCCGCACAGGCGATCTGATAACTTGTAATACCGTCTTTTATCCAATGACGGTGTGCTGACACAAGGGTTGGAGACAAGCGCGCGAGGCTCTCGGCGTTGCTTATCATCCAGCCCTTTTTCGTTTTCCGCATCGCGCGCGAGGTAGCCAGCGAAAATTATGACTTCGTACGTATTCATTACCGGCGGTGTGGTGTCGTCGTTGGGCAAGGGCATCACGTCGGCGTGTCTCGGCGCGATACTCGAGGCCCGCGGCCTGACGATCAGCATGATCAAGCTGGATCCGTACATCAATGTCGACCCGGGTACGATGAGCCCGTTCCAGCACGGCGAGGTGTTCGTTACTCATGATGGCACCGAGACCGACCTCGACCTCGGGCATTACGAGCGTTTCGTGCGCACGGCAAAGGGTGGCCGCCACAGCAACTACACGACCGGCAGAATCTACGAGAGTGTAATCGCCAAGGAACGTCGAGGCGACTATCTCGGCGCGACCGTGCAGGTGATCCCGCACATCACCAACGAGATCAAGGACAGTATCAAGAAAGGCGCCGGAAATGCAGACATCTGCCTCGTCGAGATTGGCGGTACGGTCGGTGACATCGAGTCGCTGCCGTTTCTCGAGGCGATTCGTCAAATGGGCGTCGAGATGGGTCATAACAGGTGTGTCTACGTGCACCTGACGCTGGTGCCCTTTATCGCGACCTCGTCGGAAATCAAGACGAAGCCAACCCAGCATTCGGTGAAAGAGCTGCGCTCCATTGGTATCCAGCCCGATATTCTCGTTTGCCGCTCCGAGCTGCCACTGCCCGAGGAACAACGCAAAAAGATCGCGTTGTTCACGAATGTCCAGGAAGCGGCCGTCATCTCCGCCTATGACGCGGATGACCTGTACAAGATCCCGCAGATGATGCACGAGCAGGGGCTCGACGACATTGTCGTCAAGCAGCTTGGCCTCGACCTGCCGAAGGCCGACCTGTCGGAATGGCAAGCGATCGTCGAGGCCAAGCGTAGTCCGCAGGCCGAGGTCGATATCGCCATGGTCGGAAAATACATGGACCTCAAGGACTCGTACATCTCGCTGGTCGAAGCGCTGCAGCATGGCGGAATTCATACGCGCACTCGCGTCAACATTCACTTCATCGAATCGGCCGACATCGAAGACAGCGGCATCGGCTGCCTGGAGTCGATGGACGGTATCGTCGTGCCCGGCGGTTTCGGCGATCGCGGTGTCGAGGGCAAGATCGACGCCGTACAATTTGCGCGGGAGTCGGGCATTCCTTACCTCGGCATCTGCCTGGGAATGCAGGTCGCCGTGATCGAGGCGGCGCGCAACCTGGCCGGACTCGATGGCGCGATGAGCACGGAGTTCGACAGTGCGACGCCGCACCCGGTCGTTGGTCTGATCACCGAGTGGCAGGATGCCAGCGGCGACGTCGAGGAGCGCGATGAGGAGTCGGAGATGGGGGGCACGATGCGCCTCGGCGCGCAGAGGGTATATCTAGTCGAAGGCTCGCTGGCTGCAAGCTCCTACGGTGCGACCGAGATCGAGGAGCGGCACCGGCACCGTTACGAAGTCAACAACCATTACCGGGACCGGCTCGAGAAAGCGGGCTTGCGGTTCTCGGGACTGTCCGTGGACGATCTCGTCGAGATGGTCGAGATCCCCGACCATCCGTGGTTCGTTGCGAGCCAGTTCCACCCGGAGTTCACGTCCAATCCGCGTGACGGTCATCCCCTGTTCACGGGCTTTATTTCCGCGACGCGCATGCACCGCGAAGGTACGTTGCCAAAGGTGGCTGAGGGATGAAACTCTGCGGCTTCGACGTCGGTAACGACCGACCGTTTTTCCTGATCGCGGGCACCTGCGTGGTCGAGAGTGAGGGCATGGCGATCGATACGGCCGCGACCCTCAAGGAGCTCTGCGGCGCGCTCGGCATCCACTTGATTTACAAATCGTCTTTCGACAAAGCTAATCGCAGTTCGCGTTCGGGCCATCGCGGCCCGGGGATAGAGGAGGGCCTGCGGATCCTCGGCGAAGTCAAACGCCAGGTCGGTGTGCCGGTGCTTACCGACGTCCACGAGGATACGCCGATGGACGAGGTCGCTGCGGTCGTCGACGTGTTGCAGACGCCGGCGTTTCTCTGCCGGCAGACGAATTTCATCCTGCGCGCCTGTGGCGCGGGAAAACCCGTGAACATCAAGAAAGGCCAGTTTCTGTCGCCGTGGGAGATGCAGAACGTCGTCGACAAGGCTCGTTCCACGGGCAACGACGACATCATGGTCTGCGAGCGCGGCTTCTCGTTCGGCTACAACAATCTCGTTTCCGACATGCGCAGCCTTGCAATCATGCGCAGCACGGGCTGCCCGGTCGTTTTCGACGCGACGCACTCGGTGCAGCTCCCGGGCGGTCAGGGCTCCGCGTCCGGCGGGCAACGAGAGTTCATCCCGGTGCTTGCGCGTGCGGCCACATCGGTCGGCGTTGCGGGGCTGTTCATGGAAACGCATCCGAAACCTGCCGAAGCGCTGAGTGACGGGCCAAATGCTATGCCGCTCGACAATATGGGTGAATTGCTTGAAACTCTGGTGTCGATCGACCGCGCGACGAAGAAGGTCGACTACCTCGAGCACGAGCTCGGACTTTAACTCCTTACCCAATCAAGAGACATCATGATCAAGATCACCGACGTAACTGGTCGCGAGATTCTGGATTCTCGTGGCAACCCGACCGTGGAAGCGGACGTCACCCTCGCCGACGGCACGACTGCTCGCGCAGGCGTACCGTCTGGTGCTTCGACCGGCACGCGTGAAGCCGTCGAGCTGCGCGACGGTGACAAGTCGCGCTACCTCGGCAAAGGCGTCAGCAAAGCCGTGGCCAACGTCAATGGCGTCCTGCGCGACGCGCTGCTCGCAACCGAGTTCGAGAACCAGCGCGCACTCGACCAGTGCATGCTCGACCTGGACGGCACCGATAACAAAGGCCGGCTGGGCGCAAACGCGCTACTGGCGATCTCGCTGGCCACGGCGAAGGCCGAGGCTGCGTCGAGAGGAATTTCGCTGTTCCGTCACTTAGGCGACAGCACCAATATGCCCGTACCGATGATGAACATCATCAACGGTGGCGCGCATGCGGACAACAGTGTCGACATCCAGGAGTTCATGATTCTGCCGGTCGGGGCCCCCAACTTCGCCGAGGCCCTGCGCTACGGTGCCGAGATCTTCCACGCCCTGAAGTCCGTGCTGAGCGGCAAGGGCCTCAACACGGCCGTCGGCGACGAGGGCGGCTTCGCACCCGACTTGCCGTCCAACAAGGCAGCGCTCGATACCATCATGACGGCGATCGAAAAGGCAGGCTTCGCTCCGGGCCGTGAGATCCTGCTGGGTCTCGACGTCGCCAGCTCGGAGTTTTATTCGGATGGCGTATACAACCTCGAGTCCGAGGGCCGGACGTTCGATGCGGCCGGATTCACGGATTTTCTGGCCAGCCTTGCTGCCGGCTATCCGATCGTAACGATCGAAGACGGCATGGACGAAAGTGACTGGGAAGGCTGGAAACTCCTGACCGAGGCGATCGGCGACAGGGTCCAGCTCGTGGGCGACGACCTGTTCGTCACCAATACGAAGATTCTCGACCGTGGCAGTCGTGAGAACATTGCCAATTCGATATTGATAAAACCCAACCAAATCGGTACCTTATCGGAAACTCTTGATGCAATTACTATGGCGAT
>JAAUYH010083428.1_pt1 | contig 20764 bp, 19 predicted proteins | sample 7278061 | NCBI WGS metagenome assembly JAAUYH01 (sample SAMN14350203, study PRJNA611818) | marine sediment metagenome | isolation source: surface marine sediment (0.6m) | place: French Polynesia: Moorea | collected 2018-08 | reverse complement strand
TTCGTCGATGGTGACGCTCTGGCGGATGTGCAGATGGCCAAAGACCACGACGCGGGCGCGAAAGCGCTGATGCCAGTCGGTGGTGCGCCGCGAGTTGGCTGTGCTTCCGCGCATCCCCCGTTTTAGCATCTGGTGTGGTACCCGGCGCACCACCGACTGGCATCAGCGCTTTCGCGCCCGCGTCGTGGTCTTTGGCCATCTGCACATCCGCCAGAGCGTCACCATCGACGAAGCTCGTTTCGTAGAAGTGTCCCTCGGCTATCCCAAGCAGTGGCAGCAAGAGCGCGGCATCGATAGTTACTTGCGCCAGATCTTGCCCTAATCCGCTTATTTTCCGGTTATTTTACCGGTAGGCTGGTCTTTCCTGCCGGGGATAGGTCGGCAAAGAAATCATTGCCTTTATCGTCCACGACAATGAAGGCGGGGAAATCTTCGACTTCGATTTTCCACACCGCCTCCATCCCCAGTTCGGGATATTCAAGCACCTCTACTTTGCGGATGCAGTCTTTGGCCAGACGCGCCGCAGGCCCCCCGATCGAGCCCAAATAGAAACCGCCGTGCTTATGACAGGCTTCCGTGACCGCGCGCGAACGGTTGCCCTTGGCCAACATCACCATGCTTCCGCCATGGGATTGAAACTGATCTACGTAGCCGTCCATGCGGCCGGCCGTGGTTGGGCCAAAGGAGCCAGAGGCATACCCTTCGGGGGTCTTGGCCGGTCCCGCGTAGTACACCATGTGCTCCTGCATATACGACGGCATGCCTTGACCGCCCTCAATGCGCTCGCGGATCTTGGCGTGGGCGATATCGCGGGCCACGATCATCGAACCGTTGAGCGACAGCCGCGTGCGGATGGGATACTTGGATAATTCGCCTCGGATTTCGTTCATCGGCCGATTGATGTCCAGGGCCACAACTTCGTCACCGAGCTCGGCCGAGGTGGTGGCCGGCAGGTATTTGGCCGGATCGGTCTCAAGTTGCTCGAGAAAAATGCCCTCGCGGGTGATCTTGCCCAACGCCTGACGATCGGCGGAGCATGAAACCGCAATGCCCACGGGGCAGGAAGCCCCATGGCGCGGCAACCGGATAACGCGGACGTCGTGGCAGAAATACTTGCCACCGAACTGGGCTCCGATACCGCTCTTTTGTGCCAACGCCAACACCTGCTGCTCAAGCTCGCGATCGCGGAAACCGCGCCCCAACGGATTGCCGCTCTCGGGCAGTGTATCGAGGTAGCGGGCCGAGGCCAATTTCGCGGTCTTCAAGGTGTGCTCGGCCGACGTGCCACCGATCACCACGGCCAGGTGATACGGTGGACACGCCGCAGTGCCCAAGGCGCTGAACTTAGTCTCGAGAAAGCGCATTAAGCTCTCGGGATTGAGCAACGCCTTGGTCTCTTGATACAAAAAGCTCTTATTGGCCGAGCCACCGCCCTTGGCCATAAACAAAAACTTATAGCTATCGTCCTCAGTGGCAAAAATCTCGATCTGTGCGGGCAGATTGTTGCCGGTATTGGCTTCCTTGTACATGTCCAGGGGAGCCATCTGCGAGTAGCGCAAGTTGGACGTCTGATAGGTGTCGAAAATACCGCGGGCGATGGCCTCTTCATCGCTGTAGCCGGTGAACACGTACTGGCCTTTTTTGCCCATGACGATCGCGGTGCCGGTGTCCTGGCACGACGGCAAGATGCCGCCCGCGGCAATGTTAGCGTTCTTGAGCAGTTCCAGTGCCACGAACTTATCGTTGGCCGAGGCCTCGTCGTCGGCCAAGATCTGACTCAGCTGGGCCAAGTGGCCGGGACGCAACAAATGGGCGATATCTCGCATGGCTTCGCGCGTGAGCAGCGATACCCCCTCGGCCTCAACCTTGACAAAGGTGTTGCCCGCCGCTTCGAACGTCGATACGTGGTCTTTGCTCACCAATCGATAGGGAACTTCTTCCGTGCCCAGAGGCAAGATGTCTTGATATTTGAACTCACTCATAGCGCTCTATCCTCGCGTTTGCTTGTCGCTCCCAGTGTGTCTTTATCGCCTGCAGGGTCTCCCCTGTATGGTCCACTAGAGGTCTCACCGAGAGCACTTGCCGAGATTACTCGATCGCGCGATATTGCGTAATGCCAGCGCCGCGATACATTGCCTCCAGCGCCGCCATGCGACCACTGGCAACAATGACTTCGCCGACAGTTGGCATCTCTTCAGACACCAGGTCGGCAATATCTACCGGTCGCAGCTTGGCCACCGACGCGGCAAGTCCTTCGTAATAGTTGAGCTCCAGATCGAAGGTCGCAATAAACTCCAGCTCATCTGCTACCGACCGCGAATGCAGGGAATCTGCAAGCGTCCGCTGCAGCACTTTACGGCGGGCGCGGACGAAATCCATTCGCAATTCATGGCCATCCCAGTCACCGCGCAAATCGCCAATGGCCTCACGCATGGCCGACAGTCCCTGGGCGGCCCGATTGCGATCAATCGAGGCACCGATGAGCAAAAATCCAGGTCCAGAGCGCTGAACGTGCTGCACTGTGGCTCCATAGCTCACGCCCAATTGATGCCGCAGTCTCTTTAGCCGATAGCGCAACATCTCGGCTAACACCATACGTGCGGCGTGATACTCGCGAAAACCCGGACGAATGGCGTAGGCAAACATCACGTTGATCTGAACGTCGCTATCCTCCTCAATGGCAAAATAGCCCGGCTCTCGTCGTCGCTGGGCTGCGGGAACCTCTCGCGGCGGCGGCGGCATTGGTGACTGTGCCCGAGGCCATCGACCGAAGAGCTCTCTGAGCTTGCTTTCAAAGAGCGCCACATCGAATTTACCGGTGGCGATAAGCGTCGCGCCCTGTGCCCGGTAGTAGCTGCCGCGGAACGACTCCAAGTCGGCAATGGAAATAGTGCGCCACTCGGCAGCACCAGGGGCGGGACGCGCATACGGATGCGCGTCTCCTAAGAGTGCCCTTTCGATGACGGCGATGCGGCGCTTGCCGATACGGTCCCCTGGAGACTCGATACGCTCGGAGATCTCGCGCCAATTCTTCAGGGTTCCCTCCGAGTAGCTCCCCGACTCAAGCAGCCAGTGCAACTCCCAAAGCAAGCCGTCGGCATAGATCGACAGACCGCTATTGCGAAACGTGGTTGTGGTTTCATCGCCGCTGCGATTGATTTCGCCGCCCATTCGAAGAACTGTTTGAAAATCGTCCACATCCTTCAAAGTCTTCAACGGCGGATTCAAATCCTTCTCCAATAGCACACGCGATAATGTAGCTATACCCGGCTTGTCGCTGGGCTCGTTCAATGTACCGCCGCGAAACATGATTCGGATGTCGACGACCGGCTGACTCAATGACGGTGCAAGCAAAACACGCATGCCATTGGCCAATGTAATGTCGCGCACCGCAACGAGCTTGCGCGTTACCCCCGGTAGGCCGTCGCCGCCGGATTGATCGGCCTGTGATGCCCCCGGAATCGTTAGCGAACGATCGGCTTCGTCGACGTCCACGGCAATCGACTCGGCCGGTAATTCATCGATCTTGGCCTCGCCATAAATGACAACGCGCTCTTTCTCAACAACCGCATCGGGGTCGGGGGTAAAAACAGCGACATGACTTTGCTCCCGTGGCAAAAAACGCGGCAGCCAACGCTTGATGGCAGCTTCGTCGATGTTATCGATGCGAAGGAGCATGTTGACGAGCAAGTCGCTGCGCCCACCGTATTGCTGAAAATCCGCGTGCATGCCAGCGCTGCGCATAAACGGTTCGGCAGCAAAAATAACATCTGCCCGGCGACGTTCACGCATGTGGGCCAGCGCAATCTCATTCAGATCATCGGTGAGTTTATCCCTAACCGTAAACACCAGGTCGACAGCCTCATCTAGCCGTGCGGGATCATCGACCGAGATCCCGACGCTTCGGACTGGCGCACGCACGCCGCCGGTATCAGAAACGAAAACATTTGTGACAAACGATTGCTCACGTACAGCCGCATATAGTTGCTGCCGCAATAGGTCGGCGAGGAATTCGTCGACGATGGCCTCCTCGTCGACGAATACGGGTCGATTAGAGACAATGACGGCGGTGGCCTCGTCTACGGCAATTTGATGGCGGCTCTGAGTGCCAGATAACTCGGGTCTCGAAACACGGTTCCTGTCCGGCTGCTTGGCCGCAGGAATATTACCAAAGAGTTTGGCCACCGAATCGATCGCCTCGTCGACCTCGACACTACCGCTGATGACCAAAATTGCCGTATTGGGTCCATAATACCGATCCATGAAACGGCATATGTCCCGGCGCTTCAGACCGCGCACATCGGCTTCGCTTCCACCTACCGCTCGTCCATAGACGTGTTTTTTACCGTAGACCTCGCCGTATATGATGCGCCCGATCTCGCCACTCACCCCGCCGCTGCGTTCACGGATTTCATTGAGCACAATCTCACGCTCACGGGCAACCTTACCTTCGCTAATCATGGCACAAGTTGCCCCCATGCGTCGCGCTTCCATCGTCAACAGACCCGTCAGCTGGTTGGCCATGCCGATGGATGTGTAGTGGGTCTCGTCCCAAATGGTGTAAGCATTATGATGCAGGCTAATTTGCGCAAACATCTCGTTGAGCGTGGGTCCATTCGTGCCGAGAGGACGCATCTCAAACGCCATGTGCTCGGTCATATGCGCCAACCCCGATTTGTTAGGGGGATCCTCTGCGGCGCCAACGCGGTAACGCACGTCGACTTTGACCAAGTTGGTGTTGCTCTCGGGCAAAATCAGCACATCGAGACCGTTGGACAGGCGAAATGCTTGGATTTGATGTTCGTAGACGAACTGTCGCGCCCCCCCAGCCAGATTGGGTGGACGAAACGTCGCCGATTGACAACCCGCAATGAACGCAGTGCTCGCGACGGTCGCGATTGCCATCAGCCCCCACAGCAGTCGCGAGCTCGTAAAACCATCAGACGGGACCTGTCTCATGGGCCGCTATATTAACCTACGTTTACATACCGACAATGGTGACCGGGCGACAAATCTATCCCACGGGATCTTTGTCGCGACCTCACTCATGCCGACTGTCACTCATCACCCGTACCGATCGGATGTGAGGAGCCATGCCGAGATTGAATTTAGCTCAGGCAAAGCCTGATACGGTGTTTATCCCCTACCGCGACGGGTGGACAAAGGACGCGGGCCGCCCGGGGCGCCGGCTAGTTTTCAGAAGCAGCCTGGCGCGAGGGGATTATTTTTGCACTTCTCGTCGATCTTGATGCGCCTGCTCGGCTCTTTGGCCGCCGGCTTGCGGTTCGAAGTTGCCCGACGTCGGATCTTGGTACGGCGTTCGCGCAGCTTATCGAGTTCGGCCTGGGCCTTGGCTTGCTCTTCCTTACTGCCAGCGGCGGTCAGCTTGGCTTGAGCCTCGTCGATTTGGCTACTGAGTTGCGCGATCTCTTGCTCAAGTTGCAGCTGCTTTTGCCGCAGTTCTTCTTTTTCGATCTCCAGTTGCCGGCGCTGATTCTCAAGCGCTTGTTGCTCCTGGTAGCCCGTGTAGCCCCTGTAGCCCAAGCCCACCGCAACGACCACGAGCAGGGCCGCCAATGCCACTAACCACGTGGGCCGCTTTTTCTCGACCTCCTTGCGGCGCAGCTGCATTTCCCGCTCCAGGCGTTCGCGCTCGAGAGCAGCTTCCGCTTCGATGCGGGCTCGAGCTTCAGCTTCTTGAACTCGCAGCTCTTCCTCGCGGCGCTGGCGCTCGACCTCTTCCACGCGGCGGCGCTCCTCATCCTCGACGGCGCGCCGACGGGCTTCTTCTTCCTCCTGCGCACGCCTGGCTTCAGCTTCCTGATTGAGCCTGGCTTCCTCTTCCGCGTGAACGCGAGCCTCTTCTTCCTCGCGGATGCGCGACTCTTCGATGTTCTGCAGTTCGCGCAGGGAAAATAGGACGGAGTTATCGCGATTCTCTTGTGCCATGGATCTGGGTACCTCGTGCCGAGAGTGTCATGCAGAGGGAGGTCGCCTACGACCTTTTAAAACCCATTTTTAACATATACCTAGCCCCTACACAACATCCCTAACTGCAAGCCCGACAACCGGGCTGCAGCTACCTTGGCGCCGATGCTGGGGCCCGGCGTCACCCCGCCGCACCTAAGGGCCATGACCATCGGTCCGGAACGGGGCCGGAACAGGGTCTGTGATCGGTGTGTTTGCCGTGGGGGCACAAGTCGTGTTTTCATCCGCATTCACTTTCGCTGTCCGACATACCCACCGACACAGATCTCCTGATCTCTCATGAATGACCCCTGTTAATGAAGCTCGCTATTGACATTGCGCTGTCCCTGGTGATGCTAGCCATGTGCCTGGCCCTAGTGTGGCCGTCCCCCGACGAACAAGAGCATCTGCTCGCCGCTATTGCGGACCTCGACGGGCGCTACCTAGGCGCGTACGTTCTCCTGCTGGCCGCCGTACACTTTTTTCGCGCGTGGCGCTGGAATAATCTCCTGGCCCCGCTGGGGACTCGACTCAGTCCCGCACGACTGATGGCAGTCTCTTCGGTTGGATTCATGGCGATCTTGGCCCTGCCCGCTCGCCTGGGTGAGTTTGTCCGCCCTGCGCTGCTCAGGCAAAAAGGTCGGCTGCCCGCCACCGCGGTTCTCGGCACCGTCGCAGTCGAGCGCATCATCGATGGCCTCATGGTCTCACTCGCGGTCTTTGCCGCATTCACCGCGCTGCATTCGCCCACTTCGCCACCATGGATGATGCCGACCGCTTACGTGGCCATGAGTGTTTTCGGTGCCGCCACGATCTTTTTGGCCTTTGCCCTGCGCTGGCCCGAAAAAACGGTCGAAATCGCAGTGACCATGACCGGCGCCAAGCTCTATGCCCCCAGGATGGCTGGGTTTTTGCGCGAGAAATTGCTCAGCCTAATCAGTGGATTTACCGTCCTTAGGGACTGGCGCAACCTCATTGCGTTTACCGCCTGGAGCGCCGTGTATTGGCTGCTCAATGGCGCCAGCCTATGGGTCCTGGCCCGAGGATTTGATCTCGATCTATCCCTAGTCGGCGCCTATGCCACCATGGGACTGGTCGCCGTTGGCATCACCTTGCCCAACTCGCCGGGCTTGGTCGGTCAATTTCATTGGTTCACTCAACTGGGACTATCGCTCTATCTGCCCGCAGAAGTCGCGCACGGTGCGCAAGGATTGGCCTATGCCGTCGTTCTGCACGGTGTCCAAGTGATTTGGTATCTCTCGATGGGAGGGCTCGCCCTGGCGACTCCCCACGTATCTCTGCGCCAATTATGGAGTGCGCGCCAAGAGACCGAATCGGTGCCGTCACACAAAACCTGACAACGATGTCACGAATATTTGCGACGTTTGCGACGCCTACGCCTACTACCTCGTCCACCCGCTCACGGAGATCTCGTCCCATGTTCCGACACCTCCTCGCTACCTTTTGCATGCTGGCCGCCGTGCTGCTGACAACGCCAGCGCCGGCACTAGCTAAGGCTGAGACCACCACCCAATATCCCTACGAGCAGGTGTGGCCCGCGGCCGTTCGCTTTGTCCGCATCGACGCTGGCTTTGAGATCCTCGATAAGGATGCCGAGGCCGGCTACATCCTGTTTCGCGTCTCCGAACAGGGCAAGCAATTTCGCGGCGCCCTGGAATTAGTGCGCATTCGCGATGACCGTGACCGCCCCGCAGTCAAACTGATCCTGCACATCGAGGACCGGCCTTCCTACATGGAACGCGGCCTCATCGAGCGCCTTGAACAAAAGTTAAGAGAGCAGCTGGGACCGTTGCGCCCTAGACCACAACCGAAACAGCCTCCGGCAAAACCAGAGCAAGATCCCGACGCCAGCAATGTCAGCCCAGCGTCAACCCAGCACTGGCCAACCGCTACATCTCGCTCACCGATTTTTGTGCGAGGCATGATACAATGTAGTCGTGGGTGCGAAACTTAAAGCGTATGCAATTATACTAATTTCCCTATTTGCGAACACCTTTCCCGTGGGATGCCAGTTTGATCAGACCGGCGTCGATCTTGGGCCCGGGCCTGGGCCCGGACCTGGCCTCGAAGTCGATGCAGGAAATGAGATAGATGCAGCCGTCCTCGTCGATGCCGCAGCGGGACTTGAACCAGACGCCAATGCCGATGCAGGTCCATGCCCCGGCGGTTTTGCTGTCGTACTGCGCGTCAGCCAAGCCCCTTTGCAGCCCGAGCCCGGCGACAGCGCGGTTGAGGACGCGCTGGTGGGAGATCTCCTTCAGCTCAGTGCAGCAGATTCGTGCGCCGACGATGGTATTACCAGCATTCAATGGACTATCACGCCCGATGATTTCGCAATCGTCAGTGGTGGCATCAATGAGGACGTAATCGAAATCTACCCCACTGCGGTCACCGACTATCGCATAGAGGTGAGCCTCGCCAATGGCCGAGGTCAGCGACTCAGTCGTGAGGCACCGCTTGTGACAGTCCACGGCTGGCAACTGGCCGCCGAGGTGCCTGGCGGCGACATTCGCGACTTGGCCAACAGCGATGATGCGCTGTGGATTGCCGGCAAAAATGGCGCATTTCGCCTCTCTTTGCAACAGGCGAGCGCCCCTGTCAGCGACATCAACGACGACCCTGACTTTGGCGGAGATAGTATCCCCGACAACCTCGCGGCAGTGTTCTACCATCCTAGTGAAAACCATGTCTGGTTCGGCAGAAACAGCGATGCCGCTGGCGTTTGGAGGATCGAGCTCGGGCAATCACCGGCAACGCGTTCCCTTATCCCCTATGATACCGAGGTCGCAATCGGCCAGTCTAGCAAAGTCGACGATATCGGCTTGGCTGCGCCGGGCGTTGCAGTAGCAACCGACCACGGTTTGACATTTGCGTTTGACTCAGCCAACTTCGTCGGCAGAACCAAGCCCGACGGGGATACCGTGCGCGCGGTCACGGCCACCGGAGGTCAGCGCTGGGCCGGCGATAAGCGATTGTACAATATCTTTCTCACCTCGATCGAGGTGATCGATCCATTCTCTGGTGCGGACAGAGATGATAACAAGATCCGGGTCTTGTCCATTGATCCCGACGATAATTCGCTGTGGATTGGCTCGGCAGAGCTCGGCATCGCTCATCAGCGTGAGGACGGCCGTATTTTGGCAGTCTATGATCAGGCCGACGGCTTACCGGCCGACAATATCCGCGCCATTGCCATCGAGCCCAATGGACCCTATGCCGGCGATGTGTGGGTGGCGACCAATGATGGCATTGGTCGCTTTTTGCGCCGCGCCAACCTCTGGCTGATTCACAACCAAGAGCACGGCCTCGAAGGCCATCTCGACGTGAAAGCCATCGCCATCGACACCGCAGACGGCCGCCGCGCCATCTATGCTGGCACCGTTGCCGGTCTCATGCGCACCGCCATTCCGTGATTTCGCTACATCACAGGTTCCATCGCCAGTTCAATGATGCAATTCCGACTCTGCAGAGGTTCCCCCCTTCAGGCAATGGCGGCTAGACTATGGGCGTGATCGCCTCCGGGTCCATCCAGTTCGTACCGCGATATCTATCCCGACATCGCATGCTGCTCCTGGTGCTGAGCGCGGTGTTTGGCCCGGTTTGCGGGGGTGCCTGTTCGGCCCCCGCCCTGGCACCAGAGTTGGCGGCAGCCGAGGCCGCTGAACGCGCTGGCAATCGCCAGGCCGCCCTCAATGCATACGAGCGTGCTCAGCAGCAATGCCGCGCAATTCCCAGCCCGAGGCAACGGGCACAAACCTGCGCCGACGCATATCTCGGCCGGGCCGAGCTTCTGGCACGCATGGGCCAAACCGCCGCCAGTGCGGCCGCTTACGAACAGGCCCATCCCCACCTGTACGATATTCCCTGGGCAGCGGCGGCAGCCCTGTACCGCAGTGGTCGCCTCTACCGCGATCTCGGCGACGATGAACGCGGTTACGCACTGCTGTGGCGCACGGTGACCGAATACCCCGACGAGGCATTTGCCGGCGATGCCCTCAAAGAACTAGTGGGCGATGGTCGCAGCCGCGACGCCGATGCGCTCGCGCAGATTCTCGTCGAACTCCTCGATCGTCTCTCGGCCAGCACGGTCGCCGACAATTTGCTGTATTTTCTCGCCGATGTGGCCGAGAACGAACTTGCCGACGCCGATAGCGCTCTGATTTTCTACGACAAACTGACCATCGACTACCCGCTGAGCGGCTTTCGCGACGATGCCTTCTGGCACGGTGCGCGCTTGGCCCGTGCCAGCGGTGATGCAAGCGGCGCCGCCGAGCGGCTGCGAGCGCTTTTGGCCACCCGTGAGGTGACTATCGGAATTGGCTCCTACAACTCGGTATGGTACGACAATGCTGAAATGGAACTGGGCCGCATCCTGCGCGACGATTTGGACCAGCCGCGGGCAGCATTGGCTGCCTTTGCCCGTCTGCCCCGACATTATCCCGCGTCGATCCTGCGCGACGATGCGCTATGGGAGCGGGCCGTGACCTGGGATCAGCTCGATGACGGCAACCGCGTATGCCAAACCCTGGCCCGTCTGTCGCAGCGCTTTCCCGAGTCTCGCTACCAGATCCGGCAAGCGCCCGCGCTGGCGGAGAAACACGACTGCCATCAATGATCCAGATCCAGCTCAGTGATGTGCATATGGGCTTCGGTTCATCGCCCGTTCTCCGCAGTATCGATCTCGACATTGCGGCCGGAAGTGCGCTCGGCATTATCGGTCCGGCAGCTAGCGGCAAAAGTGTCCTACTCAAGCTCATCGCCGGCCTGCTCCACCCCGATAGCGGTCGTATTGTCGTCGGCGGTCGCGATATCGCGGGTCTTGCCGAAGCCAAATTGGTGCCCGTCCGCCGAAGTATAGGCATGCTATTTCAAAATCCGGCATTGCTCGATTTTCTGACGGTTGCCGAAAACGTGGCCTTTCCTCTCGAACGCAGCCGCATGGACGCTGGCCACTCTGCACAAAGTGACTCACAAGGTACGCGCGCCATAAGTGACGAAGACATCGCACAGCAGGTGGGCGCGCGCCTGCGTGCCGTGGGCCTCGCTGGCAGTGAAGACAAAATGCCCAGCGAGCTCTCGGGCGGTATGAAAAAGCGGGTTGGCATTGCCCGTGCAACTGTGGCCAAGCCCGGTATCGTGCTCTACGATGAGCCCACCGCCGGCCTCGATCCTGTGACCACCTCCAAGATATACGACCTCATCCGCGCCGACCGCGCCGAGACCGGCTGTACAGTGGTCGCAGTCTCGTCCGATGTCCGCGCTCTATGCGACTTCGCCGACCACATCGCCATGCTCTATCAGGGGCGTATTCGCTATTATGGTCCCGCAGACGCCATTATCGATGCCGACGATCCCGTTGTCCGCCAATTCGTGCGCGGGGAACGCCAAGGACCTCTGTAAGTCGAGCAACGCCCGTGAGTGCATCCACTGAGCATACCTCCAATCCCGACGGTCGGCGTGCTAGCCCGCGCAGTCCCAGTCACAGCGACCCGCCAGACCGCAGTACCCCCGAGCCTCCCGTCAGCAAGCGCGGCTTTGCCGGCGTGGGCGCCACGGTGCTTACCCTGTGTCGCGACGCTGGAGGTATTGCCCTCCTCGCAATCCAAGTCCTGCGAGCCCTGCTCCCGCCCCGCATCGACGGCCGCAATCTACTCGAACACCTGTACAAGATGGGTTATCAGTCGATTCCCATCATCGTGCTGGCGGCCTTTTTCGCCGGTGCGCTCATGACCATTCAATCACAAATCTTGGTCGAACGCTTTGGCGCCACCGCGCTCCTGGGCTGGGGCGGCGGATATGCGGTGTTCCGCGAATTGGCCCCCGTTCTGCTCGCTCTCATGTTTGCCGGCCGCGTCGGTTCGAACAATACCGCCGACTTGGGCACCATGGCCATCACCGATCAAATCGACGGCCTCCGGGCGCTCGCCATCGACCCCGTATCCTATCTCTTGGTGCCGCGCGTTGTTGCCATGGTCATCGCGCTCTTTGCCCTCACCGCCATCGGGGGACAGATCGCCCTACTCAGCGGCACGGCGTTTGCCATGCTGCTGTACAAGGTTGAATTCATCACCTTATTCGCCAGCTTGGTGGAAAATGTCAGCCAAGCCGATTTTATCCACGGTCTGGTCAAATCCATCGCTTTTGGCATCTCCATTGCGCTATCGAGCTGTTACTACGGCATCACGGTCCGCGGCGGCGCTGTCGGTGTCGGCCGCGCAGTCAATGCCTCTGTGGTTAGTGCAGCCATGTCTGTCTTTGTCCTCGACTTCTTTTTGACCTATCTCTTGCCATGAGTACCACTGAGCCCACTGCCACTCCCCAAGACGGCTGGCTGCGTCGCCTCGGTCGCAAAACGCTGACGCTTTTGGCCAGTGCGGGCGCACTCGCCATCATGTTTATCGCCGCATGGCGGGGCATATTCGCCAGCGGACGGCAACGCGGAGCAACGCTGCGGCAGATGTATCACATCGGCAATCGCTCGTTTGCCATTGTCGTTGTGGCTCTGGGGTTCTTCGGCATGGTCATGATTTATCAGATCTGCCTACAGCTCGATCGAATCACCGGCGATGTCTCTCTCGTCGGAGCCCAGTTCGCACGTATCCTGGTCCTCGATCTAGGCCCGTCGCTCACCGCCACCATGCTGGCCATCCGCGTCGGCGCCGGCATCGCCGCCGAATTGGGCTCTATGAAGATTACCGAGCAAATCGACGCCCTGCGTATGTGCGGCGTCGACCCTGTCAGCTACTTGGTCTCGCCGCGTCTGCTCGCAGGCGTGATCATGACCGTAGTACTATCGACCTTTGGTATCGTCTCCAGTTATGCCGCTGGCGCCCTGTCGGCGTGGGCCTCGTTTGATCTCGATCCGAGGATCTTTCATGATCTCGGCCAAGTCAAAGGTATTCATCTTATCATCGGTACCGTCAAAGCGCTGGCCTACGGCATGAGCATTCCCGTCATCGCCAGTTTTTGCGGCCTGCGTGCCCGCGGCAGTTCGGAGGGGGTGGGCAAAGCCACCACCGCGGCCGTCATCGGCAGCACCTTTGCCGTATTGGCTTGGGATTTTCTCATCTCTACCGCTGCTATTTTACTGCTTGGTGACGAGCTATGAACGATGCCGTTATCGAAATTCGCCAGCTGTGTAAGCGATTTGGTGAGCGCGTGGTCCTCGACGCGCTCGACCTCACAGTATTTCGCGGCGAAGCGCTATTTCTCATCGGCACCTCGGGAGTGGGTAAGTCGGTCACCATCAAGCATCTCGTCGGCCTACTTCACGCCGACAGTGGCGAGATTTTCTTCGATGGCCAGCGCATTGACGAACTCGACGAAGAAGATTTCTATCCCATTCGCGCCCGCATGGCCCTCGTATTTCAGCAGGCCCCACTCTTTGACGCCATGACCTTGCGACAAAACGTAGCCGTTCCCCTGCGCGTGCACAAACGCATGGGCTACCGCGACGCGCAGGAAGAAGCCGGCCGGCGTCTGCGTCAGGTCCATCTCGAAGACTATGCCGACCACTACCCCGGCCAGTTGGGCGATGGCATCCGCAAGCGTGCAGCCGTGGCGCGGGCACTGGCGATGGATCCCGAAGTCGTGCTCCTAGACGAACCCACCACAGGCCTTGATCCAGTGAGTGCGCGCCGCATAGACGGACTGGTGCGGGAGTTAGTCGATAAACTCGGCGTGACTGCCGTCGTCGTTTCCCATGATCTAGAATCGATTACCCACGCAGCCGACCGAGTCGCATTCTTATACCAGGGACGCATCCACGCGCTGGGAACGCCGGACGAATTGCGCAACTCCGACGACCCCGCTGTGCGACAATTCCTCGCCGGACATTCTCATGGTCCGATGGAAACTCCCGGGTTTTAGAGCTCGCACCATATAGTACTGGCTTCGGCCCCTGAGTCAGAGTAGGCTTCGGAGCAGCAAGACTGGGAGCGAGCTTTCGCCACGGACAACACTATGAAGATTGGTATTATAGGACTCGGATATGTCGGCAGTAGCGTAGCCATCTCAACGCTCCATGCCGGCTTTGCCAGTGAATTAATGCTAAACGACCTACGAGCCGACCTGGCCGAAGGCGAGGCCATGGATTTGGCCCAGGGGAAACCCTTTTATCCCGCCGCTCGGGTATATGCGTGCGCCGTCGAAGATATGGTATCCGCCGATGCGGTCGTCATCGCCGCCGGCCGCGGTGGCTCGCCCGGTGAGTCGCGACTTGCCCTATTGGCCGATAACATCCGCATCATGCATGATATCGGGCAAAAACTGCGCCACTGTCGCGGTGTCATCATCATGGTCACCAATCCGGTCGATGTCCTGACCAGCGTCATTGCCGAAGCCTCTGGCCTGCCGCTCTCGCGCGTCATCGGCACCGGAACCATGCTCGATACCGCGCGTCTACGCCACGTGTTGGGGCGAGAGCTCAATATCGAGGCCCGCTCGATCCACGCCAACGTGGTCGGTGAACACGGCGATTCCGAGGTCGTCCTGTGGTCGGGGACCACCATCGGCGGTCGGGCCTTGCGCGCATGGCCCGACTGGAGCCGCGAGCGTGAACAAGCGGTGGCCGATGAAGTGCGTCGCGCGGCCTATGAAATCATCCGCCGCAAAGGTGCCACCAACCATGCCATCGGCCTGGTCACGGCCGCTCTGATGCGCTGGATCTTGCGCGGCGAGCGCCGGGTGCTCTGTGTTTCACGAGTGCAAGAGGGAACGATGGGACTCCGCGATGTGGCCCTGTCGCTGCCGACCGTGGTCGGAACAGAGGGCGCCACCACCATCATCGAACCCGACATGGATGAGAGTGAACGCGAAGCGTTGCTCCACTCTGCCGAGGTATTGCGCCAAGCCCGCCGGCAAGCCGACTCGCACTCGTAGGGACACGGATATGGATGGGACAACATGAACAAACACATACTCCCGCCATTTATTTTTGAACCGTCGAGCCAGTCTTGGCGCCCATGGGAGCCCGATGGCGGCACACATTCCACACACGATACCAGACGCAGCAAAGGTCAACCGAGCTGGGCCAAAGAGATGTCCCATTGCGAGTCCCTCTCCGTTGTCACGTATAATATCTGGTTCGGCGAAATAGCCAGCTATCAGCGCTGGGCGGCTATATTGGACCAATTGCAAGACTTGGCTCCCGACATCATCGCCTTGCAAGAGGTCACCCACGATTTCTTGGGCCTATTGCGGGCGAATCATTGGATTCGCAACCATTTTATGATTTCGGACGCCTATGGCACCACGATTCAAAGCTATGGGGTCGTGATTCTGAGCCGTATTGTGCCAGAACATTTCACTTTGTATGATCTGCCGAGCAAAATGGGGCGGAAATTGCTCCTGGCAGGGTTCCCCGGCTCCATCGCGGTCTCCACCATCCATTTGGAAAGCCTGCGTCCGTCCCGCCCATTACGCGAGCGACAATTTGCCCAATGCGTCGAGATTCTATCTTCCTTTGACCACGCAGTATTCATGGGCGATATGAATTTTTGCTCATCTTGGCCGCAAGAAAACCGGCGGGTCCCCGCAGATTATGCCGATGTATGGCCAACACTCAGGCCAGAGGAGCCGGGCTATACCGTAGACAGCGTGCGCAACCCCATGCTGAGTAGCATGGGCAAAAGCCGCAAGCAGACCCGTTACGACCGCATTTTTCTGCGCACGAGCCAATCGCAATGGCGTCCCGAGCGCATTCAACTCATTGGCACCAGCAGCATTGGCGACAACGAGTTTCTTTTTCCCTCGGATCACTTTGGCCTCTGGGCCCAATTTACCCGCCACTTACTCCACTGACATCGGAGCAGAAATCGGCGGGTCAAGCCAGCGCGGTATGCGTGGGCTTTTACTCGAGGAACCGTACCCGACCATTACGTAGGTCGTAGATGCCTCCAATGATTTTGACATCACGCCCCACATGATCAGCAAGCAGTGGTGACTGATGAACCAGGGCCCGCATACTGGCGCGCACGTTTTCCTCGATGGCTTGGTCCACGTCGATAGTGGTGATGTCATCAAACGCCGGTTCGATTCCAGCGAGTATCCGGTCGGTGATGGAACGCAGATTCTGCGATGGCGGATGCTTGCCCGCAGCAGCTTGCTGCACGGCCGCGGTCACCGCACCGCAACGCGTATGGCCCAAGATGAGGATCAGCTTGGTCTGCAATACGTCGACCGCATATTCGAGGCTGCCGAGCACGCTGGAGCCGATAATGTTGCCGGCGACGCGAACCACGAAGAGCGCGCCGGGCCCCTGCTGGAACGAAATCGTCACTGGAACCCGAGAGTCTGCACAGCCCACGACTGCGGCAAAGGGCTGCTGTCCTTCGAGGAGATGATGCGGCTCAAATGCCTCCAACACCCAGCTCGCGAGTGAGGGTTCATCGGCATAGCGATGGTTTCCCTGCCGTAGTCGTTCTAATGCTTCATCAGCCGGAATCATGAGTACCTTCCCCGGGCGGTGTTTGCCCAGCCCTGTATTCCACATCGTGCAAAATAGGCGACCGTCAAGCAAGTATCAGTTTCCGATGGGGAAAAAGTAGCTTTCAAGTAGGCGCTCGCCCGGATGCGCTTTGCTGGAGAATATTCATGGTGTCAGTGACGAGCTCTCGCAACCATTGATGGCCCGGATCTGCCTGGAAACGTTCATGCCAAATCATATACGAACGAACTGGCGGGATCTCAATGGGCGGCTGAAAGGTATGTAGTGAAACATACTCTTGCGCCCGTCTCACCAAAGCCGCCGGCCCTGTCCAATACAGATCTGAGGCGGCTACGATAAATGGGGCGCTAACGAAGTGCGCAAGGCGCAGAGCGATATGGCGCTCAAGCCCCCGTTCGGCCAACGCATGATCGACCGTGCTGCGCAAATCCCCGCCCGGATTGATGAGGAGGTGCGACCATTTGCAATAGTTCTGCAGTGTCAAAGTGTCTTCTCTTCCCGGATGATCGGCACGCATTGCCACGGTAAAGCCCTCTTCCAGCACCTTACGTACGCGCAAACCAGCAGCATCCACCGGGTATGGACGCACTGCCACGTCGATACTTCCCTCTTCTAAGCGTTCGACCAAGTCAGGCCCGGGGGGCTTAAGTGTCATCTCCAACCGAGGGGCGATCTTCGACAACTGGTTCATCATGCGCGGCATAATGACGAATTCGCCATAATCGGCACCGGCAATGGTGAAGCGACGTTGCGACGAGGCTGGCTCAAATGGCTCGGGCCGACGAATCGCTCGACTCAAGTCGCGCAAGGCCGCCCGCAATGGTGCGGCCATGGCTTGCGCCCGCTCGCTGAGTACCAAGCCCGAACGCCCCGAGGTCAGGATCGGGTCGGCAAAATATTCGCGCAGGTGACGCAACTTATGGCTCATTCCCGACTGACTGATGCCCATCGCTTTGGCTGCACGGGTCACATTGCGCTCGCGCAGAAGCACCTCTAGGGCCACGAGCAAGTTCAAATCGAGACCATCCAGATTCAGATCTCTCATACCTACTATTCTAACCATTCACTTCTCTCATGTCACTGGCGGAGTCATCATAAGGCCCATGACCCGCTACCTGGCCAATGCACAGATCCTTCAAGCCCCCTCCATCCCGTTCACCCTCGCCATCACCCTGTCACGCTTCGTTGCTCGCCTCATCTCACGTGCAGTTTCCCGATGGGGCCTATCACTGACATTACTCGTTGGCGCCCTCCTGTATGCGGCCACGCCGACGCCGGCCCTCGGCGACACCGTCCACACGTTGGCGATCTCGGCAGGCGGTTCTGAATTTGACGCCGCAGCAACCGCCGACTACCACTTGCGCCATGATAGTGGCTGGGAATTCGGCCTCTCAGCTGGCACCGGCTGGCTGAGGCAGGGCTTTATCGCCGGCTATGCCGTGGAAGATGGCTCTTTGAGCCAAGCCGAACTCACGGTTGCGCGCAGCTTGTACCAACGCCAAGGTCTGCGCATGATGATTCATGCCAGCCCCGGCGCCCGCCTGGTTCGCGGGGCGTCGGGGTCCATGTTGGCGCCCAGCGATTCCACCGCCATCACCTTGGACACGGGCCTGATAGCCCATGTCAACGCTGCCAGCGGCGTCTCCATGCATGCCGGTATTCTCTTGCCACTTTCTTATGAAATCGCGCCAGAAATTATCAATGATGTCAACGGTGGACTCTTGACCATCGGTGCAGCGGTTGCGCTGGGCGACCGCGTAGAGGGGTTTGCCGCAGTTGAGACTGGCGGAATCTTTGGCGCCGATGGGGACGCTGGTAAATACCTCACCCGCGCCACTGCAGGCGTGCGCATGCGCCTAAATAGTGCCGCTCGTATCGATGATGAGCAGCACAAGACATCGAGCAGCGTCGCCGCAGCTGCCGCACGCACCACCTCGAACGCCCAAGCAAAGGCTGCAGTCGGCCCCTTTGTCACCATGGGTTGGCGGGTGCTGGGCCTGGCGAACCACGTCAGTCATGGACCGTCAATGCAGGCCGGGGCTGTTCTATGGGGGCGACTAAAACTCGGCTTAGCGGTGTTTCAGCGCCCGGGGCCCATCAATCCCAAGACCTTTGCCGTCGATCTGCCCCAAGGGATGAGCTATCGCGGTCAATCAACCATCGACTTTCGCAGCGATGGCGCCGCCTTTGGTGTCATGGCTGCCCCCATCCTCGCGGTACCGAAGCTGCCGCTGCGCATCGAAATCCCCGTCATGGTGGGTATGGCCGGCTTTGGCTTCTATCTACATGGTGACGACCGAGAGACGCCCGATGGTCGTCGCGTGAGCGAGTGGGAAGACACCTTGCTACAGGGACGCGACTCCAACTTCTCGCTCGTTGTAGACGCCGGTATCCGTGCAGCCCTCACCACGAGCGATGGCTGGTGGCAGCCCTATATCGGCGCCCACTACACCGCAACGCCCGGTTATGAAGCGACCCTCGAAGATGATTACAGCGGATTCAGTGTTACCGGAGGTATTCAAATCGGCCGTCTGTAGACCGCTATCGATGGAAGTCGAGGCTGTCACGCGGCGACATCCGCGCTCCCCTCAGTGTAGACCGACTTTGCCTTTGTTCGCGGCGAACAGTTTGCTCGAATCGTAGCCGATCCCGTCTTTGAACACCCAAGTAACGCGCTCAACCGCCGCGATATCGGCGGTGATATCGCCGTCGATAACGACCAGATCGGCGCGTTTCCCCACCTCGACGGTACCGACATGCTCGTCGAGCCCGAGATATTCAGCGCCGTTTTGAGTCGCAATGGCGATAGCGGCTTCCACGGAAAACCCGGCCTCGACCAGGAGTACGATCGCACGTTGATTGGCAAAGCCCGGTACCACGCCGCCATAACCGGTGGGGTCCGTGCCCACGAGAAGCCTGCCACCGGCCTTGGCAAATGCGTACTCAAGCGCCATGGCCTTCTTGAATAATTGCTTCCAATGCTTGTTGCTGTCTTGTGTAGCGACGAGATTCCAACGATCGACGTACTGCTTGCGCACTTCGGTCGTCATCGCGTCGAGTACCCGGGCAGCCGCCTGGGGTCGGCCCGGAGTAAAGGTTTCGAATACGGTGAGCGTCGAGGTCACCGCCACATCGCGCTCGATGAGATGGCGAAACAGCGCTTGCACTGGTGCCGATTCTACATCGATCGCGATCAAGGAATCGGCCACTGCCCTGCCGCTGGGGCATTCATCCCGGGCCTTGTCGGCGACAAAATCCGTGCTGGCCACAAAGCCGTGCTCAAGATTATCGATGCCGTGGTCGGCGGCCTCTCGGTAGGTGATCGAACACAGATGCCCTGTCACTTTGAGATCGTGCTGATGGGCCTGGCGGATCACGGCAGCCAACTCGTCGTTGGAGATGTGCATGTACACTTTGTACGAATTGACTCCCTCAGCGGCCCAATACGCCACCATGCGGTCGGCGTCGAGGGCTCCCCGCAGAGCCTTCACCTGCAAGATCGGTAACCCAGGGCCTTCGAGGAAGGGACCCGTCACATCGATATTGGGCCCGGGAATCTCGCCTCGTTGAATGGCGCTGCGGATATTGAGGTCGGCGTACGGCGCCATACTGCCGCCCGTGCGAATCGTCGTCGCCCCACCAGCGAGGTACATTCGGGGAAAGCTATGGCTATGCTGGGTATAGTTGCGCTCTCCCGAGGGATAGAACATATGCTCGTGAACCATGACAAAACCCGGCGTCACAGATTTCCCTGCTAAGTCATGGACAGTGGCGCCGTCGGGAATGCTCACCTCGCCATCGTCACCAACGGCGGCAATGACGCCGTCTTGGATGACGATCGTTTGGTTCAAGCGCGCCGGCGCTCCCGTGCCATCTATGAGACGCACGCGGCGCAGGACCAATGTCCCAGCACTGGTCGCCACAAACGAGCGCACCTCGTCAGATGCATTTGTCAATGCCAGCGGTGCTTGCGCCAGCACCTCTGGGGTGACGATCGCCCCAGCTCCCGCGGGGGCCGTATTCGGCACTGCTCCAGCCTCTTCGGCAGAGCCAATTGCAGACGGCGACGCAAGAGGTGACGCAGATGGCGTTTGCTGACCGCTGTTGCATGCGGCGGCGCCAACGGTGACAACGGCGGCAGAGAGAACGACAGCGGTAATATCAGCGGCGACTGCCGCGGGACGCAATGCATTACGGTGTTGCAAATTCAAATCCAAATCGGCGGCATCGGATACGCATGACACTCTGATCGCGCGCACTCATCTGCGCGTAATACCCTTCGGCGATACTCTCTTCGCCAACCGCACAAGCCGACACGGTGGCTACGCG
>JAAUYH010059901.1_pt1 | contig 20764 bp, 7 predicted proteins | sample 7278061 | NCBI WGS metagenome assembly JAAUYH01 (sample SAMN14350203, study PRJNA611818) | marine sediment metagenome | isolation source: surface marine sediment (0.6m) | place: French Polynesia: Moorea | collected 2018-08 | reverse complement strand
GTAATTCATGAGGAACTTCACCTATTTTTCTCTATTCCAGTTATTAATGAACTTACATCTGTATCATTTCCCAATATTTTCATAATTTTTTCCTATATTACAATGCCTTGTTGAGTATGTTAAGAAATGGAATCGGTGAATAGTTTACGTTTCACATTTCCGCATACATACGGTACCATATTTCCAAGCTCAGTACCCAAGTAGACACTTCCAAGTAGAGCATCGAGCACCATCACCACAAGTTTTCAAATCCCGAGCTCACTGGAGCAAAGCATGACGGCGTTGCGTGTCTAGGTTCGAGGCTGGATATTTAAGCGATCATGCACGACGAGGAGAGCCTCTTACGAGCACCGGGCCATGGGATCGGTATGCTGCCTGCCCGCGAAGGCGACGACGACGACGTCCGACACGACCGGGACCCTTCGCGAAATCCTGGTGACGTTCCCGCGGCGCGATCACACGCCCAACTCGTCGGATGAGTACTCGTCGGCGTTCCCCGTCGATCTGCGCCCGCTGCAGACGCCGTCGTCGTCGTCAACCGGCAGCGTAGTTATTAGACACGGTCGAAACTCCACGTTCTAAATCAATATGTTAAACGAACCTACCTCGGCAATATTTGCTGCTCTTCTTGTTGAAAACCCCATTCCCCACCCAGGCTCCATTCGTCAATATGGTCGTCGTCCGACGTCGGTTGCCAGACCGCCCCTGTCCAGGCCGACTGCGACTACGTTGGGAACCGTGCGATGCACCTGTGAGAACCTACTTTTGCAGCTGCGGCCAGCTTGTGTGCGAGCACAAATCGCCCCATCCCGCGCAGTACTGGCCGGCCATGACTTTGAGGCCGAAGAGAAAGCGTCTTGCTAGCGCAATAGCCGCGGTCTCCAACGTAAACACTGTCGGCCAGGAATGAGAAGAAGTGGGAGAAAAAGAGATGTTAATGAATCTAGGGTAGTCAACGGTAAGAACCAAAACAGCAGCGAGAAAATCAAGCTTCGTGAGCAGGAGGCGATAACGCGACATTAAAATATTCGTTAAGTCGAAGTAAACCATGTAGAAACGTGGAGTTGTGCCGTGGTGAGTAGAGCTGTGAACGGCTAGCGGCACACACACGGGCACAAAAGTTTCTCGGGGCCAACTCCAATGATTCGGCGCGCGCTACCCCAGTGCACGGGCACGACTCGCATTACTCAAGCACCTCACGGAACGAGAAAAGCTAAGGGAAGGAGTAAGTTTATGAGTTTAGCCGGTGCACACGAGACGCGGAGTGCGCGAGCCCGTCGGCATGAAAAATGATTGCATCCGACGCAATTCAAAATCGCGCGTTCAAAGCTACCACGCACCCCAGGGGTCCTTCTTGTCATCGGCCGCATCATCGTACCCGCCCCACACGTCCCCATTGCCCGTAGCCGCCGTGGCCGCGGGTCTCGGCGCTTGTTGGGCTAGCGGTTGGTTTGACATGCCACTGGAGCTCCACACATCGCCCGAACCTTGTTGCGGCGCGGATGCCGACACCCAGCCTTGTTGCTGCTGTGTCGCACCGTTTCCGGTTGCCCTATAGTCGTCACTCGAAAATCCAGTGAATCCAGCCTGCGATGCGGCGCCCGGTTCCAGGTTGCGACGCAGGTCAGAGCGCAGTCCGGTCCGTCCGTCGGAATCGTTGATAAATTGGTTGGCCTGTGCCGCCGCCGTGTTGAACCAACTGGATAACAAGCCACCCGCTTGCGCAGCAACCTTGGTAGCTGTCGCAGCCGCTTTATTCGCCGTTCCTAACACGTCCGCCTGCTGCACGGTGGACGCTAGACTGCCGATATTCCGTTGTAATTGTCTGCCCACGTCGTTCAGGTTGGGGGCAGAGTTTGAAAATCCTATAAACGGCCTAGAGGCACCACCACCACCACCGTTCATGCCAATACTTCCCATAGAGCCACTGCCGCCGTAACTCGCGCTACTAACACTGCCCATTTGTTGGCCACCGTAACTCGCACTACTAATGCCGCCATTCGAAGTGCCACTCCATTGTTGATGATGCGTCTGCAATGGGGGTTGCCCACCATTGGAGAGTCGCGGGGCACTGGCAACGGCATGTACATGAGAAATATTTGACCGTTTCGGTGGCGCAGGTTTCACATACGGTTGGCCGGTAGCCAATGATTTGAGTTTCGCCGCATAAATCGCGGCCGCATGGCTGGTGTACTTGACGGGGATATCGACGCCAACGAGTTGGTTCTCCGCGGCATAGGCGGCGAACTTGGCGTTGCCGCCCGCTTGCATGAGTTTGACCTCGTGCTCCTTCCAGCGGTCCATGCCCACCGAACGCACGAAGGAGATGTGCACGCCTAGGCCGCGATGCTTGCCGCTACAATCGAGACAAATGAAGGTGCCGAATGAGACGGTCGCCCATTGCGGGTTTTTCGCGCCGCAGTCGGCGCATATCTTGTTCTCGGGGCGCAGTTGAAGCTCGCGCAGGATGGCTTTCGTCGGGTCCATTGGAAGTCGCGGCGCGGCGAGGCTCGTCCGTTGGGCGGCGCGGCGTGCACGATGTCAGGCAACGGCGAACAAACGGGTGTGGCAAAATTGGGGGTGATAGTGTGGCATGACCTTACAGCCATTTTGAATTTCTTGGCCCCACGTGCATGACAAGGTATTAAAAGATGACTGACTGAAACAGCCAGCTGTTCCCGCTGTACACGTGTGGTGCGTGGCGAGGAAAAAGAAAATGGCGACGTGGATCGTAGTTTTTTGGGAACAACAGCAATATGATCGAGCGATTGGCGGGCGTGTGAAATGATAGTGCGTCGGCGTGGCAGATCCAAGCAAAGAAGCAAGATCAGCTATACTGCACAGTACAGATGTGGTGTGGCGGCGTGGGATCTCGTGATCAGGGTTGTACTGTAGCGGGTGTCGGCACGTACGAGGTGTCTCCGCACATTAAAAGTGTACAGTACTGTATGGAAAGTGCGCGGTGCCGGGGCGTCGTCTGTCGGATGCGCTCGGCACAGGTGCGAGCAAGGTACCGCCTGCCGCGGCACAAAGTGAGCTTGAGGACGGGCAGGGTCAGGTTCAGTTCGCTCAACGCGGGCACGCATGTCAGCGCACGGCAGGTCCACCGACGTTCGCACCATACATTCTCATTCGGCCGCCCCATTCGTCACGCCGCATCCCCCAAATTTCCTCGTTTTATTTCTAGCTCGTGTGCACAGAACTAATACTCCCTCATTGCGTTCCTTAATGCGCGAGCGAGCGAGCGAGCGAGCGTGCGTGCGTGCGTGAAAGGAGACGAGTGCACGAGTGAGCGTTTCTGTACCACTTTACATTTCATCCTATCCTCACTCGTTACAGACTCGCGGCCGCTACGATATTTCAGTAGTGAAGGAAAGTTGGTTTCGTATCTATCGATTCGTTGCGAGCCGTACCCTCATTCTTTAGGAACCGTTCATTCACCACCATTTCAGCTTTCACTTTCGTTAGTGGTTCTCATTCTTAACTATCCCCAGCAATCAAAACGCCACCACGGGCGGCCATATCGTATGAAGGCTGTGCAATAGTTGCGTCACCCACAACACCAGCAACACGTAAGAATTCGGCTTCGTTTCGAAAATTTGCAATCAATTCAGCGTAGTTTTCGTAGTCTCGGGCGAAATCGGAGCAATACCAATAATTGGGTGGATGCTCGGCGAACAAACAACGGATAGCGCACGCATGTTAACAACCGACAGACGATCGAATCGAAAAGGAACTTAATTCGGGGTACGAGCCAATGGGAGCAGCGCACTTGGTGGGAAATCTCAGGATTCGCTCGCTGCGCAACGGCTACGCCTCCTGTCGTGTCAGCCGTTTTCGCTTTGAATTTCTGCAGGAAAACGGCCACAACAGCGTGCTGCCTCTCATATCTGTTCTTTCCGCTAGGAAGGCTGCCTGCATGAGTTGAGCCCCGGTGGGACAAACCATTGCACCGACTCCACACGCACAACTCTCCTCACCCATACCCATTTGCTTGCTTCCTTTGCGACGGGCGCCCACTCGGCGGCCACCTTCCCGGCTCCTTCGAGAACATGACGTCCGAGCTCCACCACCACCACCACCTTCTGCAGCAGCAACAAGCCGACCCCTACGTCATCTATCAGCTGCGCAAACCCCATCAGCGCGGCACCGCCGTCGTGCCCCGCCTGGTCCCCAAGTCGCACGCGCCCGCGTTCTCCCACGCCAACTATCGCTTCACTCGCATTCGCGCGCCACCCGCCGACGACACCTCGCTGTATCTACCTAAAAGTCTCGACTATCCAACAAACTGGGGTTCGTTCGGGTCCGAATCTTCGATCTGGAGTGGCTCGAGCGCCGCATCCGCTTTCCCTAGTCGTGTGCCCGCGATTATAAAGACTTCCACGCGAAGCAAACATGAAGACGCCGCCTCGTCTGTCGCGTCTATCACCGAGAGAACTTCGCTACTGTCATCCGAGGGCACACGCTCACTGAAAAGCTTCGTGCGTTTCGAGCAGCAATTGCACGCACATCTTCCCGCCCCCGCGCCGGTGCGGCGGCCTTTTGGGGAATTTAATGATCCCTATCGTTTTATCCTCCCGCCTGCGCTATCTGAGGTCGAGCAGGAGGACCGTATCGTACAAGCTGCCATAGATGATCCATCTTCGGTTCGAAGCGAGGATATCGATATTGATCTAACGCCGCAGGAGCCCCCTGTCGGCGAAGAGGCAATTGACACTATACTCGACTTCAATCCTACTCTCCCCAATAAGCGCAACACTTCCACCCCGACTCGACGGCGTCGAAACCTGTTCTCTTGGTTGTTTGGCGGTGGGGAACGCGAGCTGCGGGGCACCCGCAAATACGCCGATGTTCATACCGCCCCGATCATGGATGAAGATGAGGAGGCGCGACGAAGAGAACAATTCGTACGTGGCGCTGACAAACGACGTCGCTCCAACCGAATGTCGGGAAAAAGATTCAGTTGGAAGCGAAGCTCCAGCGTCGACAGGAACAGTGATGCTGACGCCGACAGGAAAACGAGCGGACTTGGCGGCTCTGCGAAGCAACTGTGGAGTAGACTCAAGCGTAGCGCGAGTTTCACATTCGGTTCGAAAAAGTACACCAAACCCAAGGAGGACAAGAAACCCGAGATGGTTGGTGGATTACAGGACGACCCGATTTCACCCAACAGCAGTTTCATTCAACGGAAAATGGCGGCGTTGCGCGAGACCACCGCCAGGCGCATGGTGACGGCGGGGAAGAAGGAAATCCTGATACCGGAGGTGCTTCTCGAGAGACGAGAAGACAGACCGAGACCGAATCAATTGTCGTCCGGATTGGGTGCGCAAATCGGTGCCGCGCGACAGGTGCGACCGACACTAGATCAACTTATTTTGGCGAGACCGGAATTGGGATATGCCACATCCGAGAGTGTCGAGAAACTGGCGAATCGCATCAATTCCGATCTGTCTCAAGGCACCACCCTGAAAACGTTGACCGAGGGAAGTGGCAGCCTCAACCAGTTTAATCAGTTCAATGGCGACGGGCCCAGCAGTTCCCTCGAAAGCGTGCAGGCCGCACGCACCAAGTTCCAAACCAGTTTGGTGTCGAGCCCCACTGAAGGAAACAGTATGGGCAGTTTTGCGATTGTGTGTGAAGAGGAGGACCGTGCGAGTGTGTCTGAACGATTACGGTCGTACAGACGCAATAGCGGATCCACATCCGGTGAGCTGAGACTCAGTAACGCAAGCAGAATGTCACTGGAATTGCTCAGGGCGCGCGCTGCTCAAGTGCCACTGCGACCGAGAGTGGCAAATAGAGATGACTCGGCGCTTGCGGGAAGACATTCGCGTGAAAATTCGGATGCACACGAAAAAGCGTATGCGAGGATCGAAGCGAGTTTGAGATCGGGAACTCGGCAAACACCGTTGCAACAGACGAGTATTGCGGAAATGACGAGAATTAGTCCGTCGGTGAAAGAGCGTGCTCGTACTTTCGAACGAATGGAGTCGGCTTCGGAGGACAACAGCAACAGCCAGTTGGTGGCCATGTTGCAGCAGAAGAGTGGGAGCTCGGGCAAACTCAAGTTGCAAGAGGCGCCCAATGCCCCGTCGAGAAGTCGCAGTAGAAATCGTGGGAACAAGGATTTCAACGACCCGCACCCCACCGCCCTGGACGTGTACTGCCAGTGTGGGTGCACTTGCGTATACGAGGCCGAGTGCCAGATGTCGTGTGATGCGAAATCGGGAAAGTCGTACAAGTCAGCGAAATCGGGTGGCTCGAAACGTAGCACGGACAAGGCACAGGAACGAAACTTATCGGCGCTTACTGCGCAATCACCTTCTCTGAGTTTATTGAATGGCGCGAGAGAAGAGAGTTCGGGTGCTGTGCTCACGGAAAAAGCGTGGATGGATGCGATGCGGAGAAAGATGGAGCTCATAGACGAGGCGGGGAGGCATAAGGAATGGTCGGAGAGATACGGGCGACGTGAGGAACAGAAAACAACGAGCACGGGAGTTGGCGGGAAGAAGGACGCTAGGCAACCATCTTCACCGACCAAACAGGAACTGCGTGCACGGAGAAGTACCCCGTCGAAAATGGAACAGCGAGTACGATTTCAGCAGACTGAAACACGTACAGGCCGACCGAGAAGTGCAAGCAGTGGCGGCATCGAGTATCATGGAGGCGTTGCTGTACAGCGGAAAAGAGGGCCACCGAAAGGGCAACAAAGACCTAGAGACTTATCACCGGTGCCGTCGGCATCGAGACCGATTAGCACGCCGGCTACATCGCCGCCGAGTGAGAGACGCTCGTCGACTGGGTTGGAGATGGAGGCGATAGAACGACGTGATACAGAAGTGGGACTGGTGGTGGTGGAGAAGACGCGACGTGTAGGGTCGGGCGGCGGATGGTCGATACTTAACAGACTCACAGGGAAGTAGATGTGACAGTATTCTGTACAGTTGGTAGGTGTGTAAAGTTGGCGCGGTCAAGCCGCGCCCTGGATATTCTATTGGAAAGTAGGGGCCTGTACTGTACAAGTGACAAGCTGGAGTGTGTGGTATTACTGTACGACGCGAAAAGGTGATTGTTGGGGGAACAGCGTATGCGCGTGAGGCTTGCGGTGCAGTGTGGTGTAGTGTGGTGTAGTGTGGGAACACACGAATGGAAAGTGGCCGGGGGTTGGCCCAGCATAGCGAGATTGAACGATAAGGCGGAAAGCGGCGTGCCATTGTATGGCGATTCCAAGCATGCCCTAGAGGATTTAACTTGTACGCGTGCAGACCGCAATGCAAATTGCAGTGCCGTACACGAGTGAACGGTAAAAAAGCCAATCACCGGCGGTGGCTGGGGCATTCCCCAATGGAGGCAGATTGCGATGCGCGAGCGGTACAGAAAGTAATCAAGATCCGCGAAAGGTTGTGGGCGGCGGCGCGGCGGTGCGTGCGAACGGTGAGCAATGAGGTGCATGTTACGTAACGGTATGGGCGCCAATTGGGGCCATAGGCGAAATGCGAGGTGTAGGCCCGAGGGGCGGTGTGCATAACAGCGCGCGCGCTGCGGCGGGCGAGGCGGCCGGACGCAGGCGGAGGCGGGGCGGCATGCTGCGCTGGGTGCCGTGCGTGGGCGGGGCGGGTGAGGAGACGCCGGGCGCGGCACGCGACGTGGCGAAGGTGGAGGGGCTGAGCGTGTCGAGGAACGTGGTGAGCCGGGTGGAGGAGGCGGCGCTGCTGGGGGCGATTGACGGGGACGGGCGGGAGTGGGTGGTGCGGCGCACGCGGCGCACGAAGAACTACGGGCCGTTCTACACGTACCGGGGCGACGCGCGGGTGCCGAGCGGGGTGGGATGGACGCCGGTGCCGGCGTGGGGGCGGGGGTTCCTGGTGTCGCGGGTGGACGGCGTGTTCGCGCTGGGCGGGTGGGAGGCGAACCAAGCGCACGTGGCGTACTACGACGTGGGCGACCGCATCCGCCTGCACAACGACTGCGCGATGGGCGAGCTGGCGGGCGCGGTGGTGGGCGTGTCGCTGGGCGCGCCCACGGTCATGACGTTCGTGCACCCCGCCGACGGCCGCAGCGTGCGCGTGCGCCTCCCCCGCCGCAGCGCCTACTGCATGCGCGGCGACGCGCTCGCGCTCTGGCGCCACAAGATCGACGGCCGCGACGTGCGCGCGCGCCGCGTCAGCATCACCCTGCGCCACGTACGCCGCCTCTACCTCCCCGACAGCCTCACCTTCGACACCGTCAAGCGGCGCGAGTCCGTGCACCCCGCCGACGGCTTCCGCCTCCGCGACGCCGTCAACGTGCGCTGCGACGAGGACGAGGTGAAACAGACCGCCAAGATGAACGGCTTCGACCATTGGGCCACATGACGTGGTCGCGCGTAGGGTGTGCAGATGTACAGGTGGTAGTACCGACTTGTTGTAAACTTATACCCTGTTTCGTTCTTCCCCTTGGTTGCCCGCACTGTTGCCGTGGCGTGATCGTCAGTGCGGTCGAGTTCAACGAGTGCACCCGTACTCGTACGCGCACGATTTTGCAGTTTCGCACTGTTCCTGTGTGACATTTCCGTGCCCAGGGCTATCAGTTACTGTACTGTACTGTCGTGAAACGCTCGTGTTTCCACATGTCCCGTAAATATCTGTATTGCACTGTACTCGCGACATCATGTACAATCACCGGACGAAAAGGTGGTACAACAATTTACAGTAACCCGAAACAAACCGACCCACTTACCCCTCGCAAAGCAGCCGTCGCCCCACACGCGTGCACTAACAGCCGGTGTGCACGTCGATGACGCAGTCGCCGTCGGTGTCGAGCTGATTGAAGCGGCAGCGGAAGGTGTCGAGTTCCTCGCGCGTGATCTTGCCGCACGACACGAGCATGGCGCCGAGGAACTCGCCCCACTCAACGCGGCCGTCGCGGTTGTCGTCGAGCTGCGCGAGGACCTCGCGGTCGAGCGTGGCGGTGAGCACGCGGCGCGTGAGCGCGCGCTGCTTGGCCTTGACGCGGGCCTCGGTGAAGTCGGCCACGACCTTGGCCACCGCGATGGTGCTGAACACCAGCCACGCCGTCATCCACACCTTTGTGTTCGCGTGGTGCGGCGTCAGGTCTCCGAACCCCACCGTCGTGGCCGAGATCACCGTGGCGTACACCGCGTCCAGCGCGCTGTAGCCCTCCAGCCGCGCGAAGATGCACGACCCGAAGATGATCACCAGGATTAGTAGGCCGACCGAGTGCACCAGCCCCCCATAGTCGGAGGTGTCCAAGTAGTCGTTGTTGCTGAGGAACGAAGCCCCGCTGGCGTCGGGCGCGATCATTCGGCGTAGTAACAGTTCCTCTTGTTTGTCGATTAATAGGCCCACAAAGTAGGCCAGATATGACGATACGATTGCGATTGACACCACCACGTAGTAGATCACGAATAACTTGGACAACGCCGTGCTGGGCGAGAGGTCGCCGTAGCCAACTGTGGTGAGCGTGACCACGCAGAAGTAGGAGGCGTCGTACACGTTCCAGCCCTCGAGCACCATCATCGAGATGACGCCCCCCGCGAAGTGGTTGAAGATACAGAAGATACCGAACAGGATGTAGCGCGTCGACACCGACTCGTTCTCCTCCAGCTCCTTCAGCACGCCTTTCAAGCCCTCGCCTTCGTCACACCCTTCGCTCGCATCGCTCCGTTCGTCCAGCGCGCTCATGTGCCGCATCGTCCTCTTCCGCACCAACGCGCACGTGCGCCGGCTGGCGCCCCCGCCGAACAGCCGGTTGAACAGTGGCACGTGCTCATCGTCGTCGACGGCGAAAGTGTGCGACGCGCGCAGCCCGTTCGTCCGCGGCCGCGCCGGTGCCGGCGCCGGCTCGCTGTGCGTGCGACTCAGCAGTGGCGTGTCCTCCTCGACCATCGTGCGGCGCGACGCTGGTGGCGCAGGGCACAGGATAAATTATCGCCGAGCCGCCCGGAATCTGGTGAACAAAAGCGGTCGCGTCACCGCGATTTAGGTATTGAGGCAAAAGGCAATGGCTGTGCATCGTGGCCATGAGGTGCACAAACCAGTGTAAGCGACATATGTACGCTTTCCCTGTTTTACTATTGTTTTTTCCTATTTTGCTTACATCTCCCGTGTCCTATTTATACGACCCGTACACACTGTCGGTTAGTTGCCTATTCATGTCGCCTATTATATTTAGCTGGCTTTCCTCTCGGCCGCCCCGCCTGCGCAGCGCTTTGTACGCTGTCGTTTGGTTTCACCCCTGGTGGAAGGTGTGGTGTGACGTTGGAGACGCGCAACAGATTCGTCCTCTGTGATTTCTGGATTGGCGACGCGTGTGGGAATAAAAGTTGACGAAATGGAAGCCACGGTCTATTGGCGAACGTTCCGCAGCTACAGCTGAATAGTGCATTGCGTTCGTGAACCCAAGCCGGGACAGGACGCAAAACAAAGAGTTTGTATGGTCTTGGAAGCTTTCCGTGGGTGTCAGAACAGCGTAGATTGGTCGTGTTGCCCTGATATTCGGCTGATATGCAACAGTTGTGAACGTTTGTACCCTCTGCCAAATTACTGCAAAGTACTCAAATGACAATAATCCTAAAGAGCCCCCGGAACAGAGTTTGGCAGCCTCCCAACGAATGGGCGGTACTTCGCGCTTTGTCAAATACAATACCACCTTCAGAAGTACGTCATAAAATGGCGTACTGATCCTAGAAATATGGAACGAGGTTCAGAACCTTCTCGTTCTTCCGCGGCCAACAAATCATTAGAATAACCGAAGAGCAGTTAACCTTGATTTTCACTCCTTTCTACCTACTTTCCCGTCTAACATTGGGCAGCCTCGTCACTTAATGATACCTCATTTGTCTAACCCCATGTTAACAAGCAAACCGGTCGTGAACGACAGAGGCTCCGAGTAGCAAGTACCTGTCCATAGTTTCTATCCTCATATTTTCTATGTTTTGCGTCTATATCCAACTTATCCGCATTATTCTCTTACTCGGGCTTGATTCTCTGCATGGTCTTGCACCTTCTCTATCCTTGCTTGCCTGTAAAACTAGTACTCTTCATATGCTTGGAAACGTAGTTCCTTCACTACCTGCGACGAACAATCGATGTTGGAAATTATCAGTATTGGTCAACTAGATGAAACTGGTTGTGGTCATATTTGATTCTGCATTAGTTCAATTTATTGATAGACATCTGAATGTTATGGGGTCAGAGACCATGGCCGCCGGCACTACCGGTAGTGAACGTGAGAGAGTGAAAACTGTTGAATTGGTTCCTCTGCTTCGTAGGTAGAGTCGTGAATTGTTGGAAATCTCCAGAACCCTCATCGTAGGCAGGTGCAGGTGCCGATTGGCAAGATGGTAACTTCGTAATTCGCTTGTAATCGAGGGAATCGGCAACATCAGTGCATGGGAATTACTGCAGCTTGGCTGTAAGGTGCGGTAATCCATGGACTTGTGCAGCAGTTATGTGTTGGCGGATTCTCGAGTGGTGCTGAAATCTACAGTGGATTGTGAGTTGAGTGAATTACCATCCCATCTCACGCCTATAAATAGTGGACTGATTCGGCCGAAGGAGCCACAACTCAATCAAGTGGTGAGGAAGAACCTCACTCATTTATTCCGAATGGAACCGCGGCGCTAGTTCTACGACTCCAAGGAGTTGTGTATCCCCATGGCGGGGACCGGAACGACGATTGTCGTTCTGGGGAACCGTCGATTGTAATGCGGCGCTATGCGCCGCGGAGTTAACATTAACTTAGCAGGCTCGAACACGTTGAACGTTGAATGTCGAGGGATCGCCGATCTATGTAATTTCTTCCCAAGATTCGTGTGCACTCGGCATCACCGATTCCTCCTTGGGCTCCTCCGATGTGTACCGTACACTGTGCTTCGAAAGCCGAATGCTCGTCCGCTTCCCACGGAATCATCACCCATTATTCGGTCAAGCATAACGCACACGAGTAGGTGCCACCTACGTCCTTGTGCATGAGCCATTGATCCCCGGTGTATGAAGCTATCTTCCACTCCAAAGAATAACAAATTTGCATGTCGTGGAACAACGTCTTCTTCTTCGTCCTCTTCCGTTAGCATTGCGGCGAATGGGGATGAGGGAGTCATTGTCGCGGGTGGCATAAGGTACTGTACCCCTGCTTTTACCTACATGTCCGGGTAGTGCCGCATTAACAAATGCGCGACGGACGGCACGCATCAGTGGAATTGGCAACCACATTCTTCGTCGTGCCACTTTATTAATACGCCGATCTCCTGAGTGTATTCGCCCGACGATTTAGTCGCTCAATATTGTGTAGAGCCTTTTCTCGATGTTTCCCTCTACGAGACTCGTGAACGGCGTGCATACTATGGCAGCACGAATTCAGTCGGCGCACCCCGAATCTATTTGGAGGCGATTCCGTGTCATCGTCACGCTGTGGTGAAAGCTCACAACCCGAAACCGTTGGGATGTTGATTCGGTAGGCCTGCGATTATTCCGACATCACTTAAACAGGATTGACTGCGCAGACGGATTCGGACTTTGACTCGCGCATTACGCGAGCCGCAATTTTCTTGATGAGCCGCCCCAGGAATGTTGGGGAATATTTCGAAAAATTCGTAGTCATGGGTATCCACAAGCCGGCGGCTAACATACTAAAGCTATCTTTCTTCATTCGTATTCTTTGGTAGTTTCCTTGTGTTCTGTTGTATATTCATGTAATAGACCGTGAGGCAGGCAATCAAACAGACTGCCGACATCACAACTATATTTAATGAAAGATGCTTGTTTCAGAGGAGTGGCCGCTGTTCATACGCAGGGGAAACATGGTCATTCCCAAAATTTCCGGAAAGATATTCAAGTTGGGGGATTGCAACAGAGATTAGGATGTCTGACGTTGTCGGATATTTTCGACTCCAAACTTGATGTCATTCGAAGCTGACAGGTGCCATCCCCATGTTTCGTACAGTGTTCGTGTACGGTAACAAACCAGTCCTACGGTACACTATGGGTGCCATATTGTTGCCGTAATGGAACAACAGAACTGTAAGGAGGGGCCTTATTTCGTCGATAAAATTGCAGCTGTTGTACATTGATTCATTGGTCAACACGACAACAATGTAGCCACTATGTTGCCGATGAGGTGCCGCAGACAGCCAATGGTCGTGGTATCCGTGTTCGATGACCACACTGTGCATCCGAGTGACGTTGTCAAATAGCAGCACACAGCAAGGTATCGGTTTCTTCCATCGACCACGGGCGATACAAATAGCGTCTGTTCTCCGGTTGGTGCTCACACACCATCCCTACACTCTCGACTCCCAACTCTACACATCCTTGCCCTCAACACGGCTATATCGCGATGACACACAAGCGTTTGCTCGCCATCACTTTGCTCGCACTCTGCCTTATCGCGGCCAATGCTGCGCCGATGCCAAGCAATGTCGCAACAGCGCCTTCACTGCCCGGCACCACCGTGCGCGTGACGGTCGGCGATGCCATCAACAACGAAATTCACAACGTTTCGCAGAGATTGCACATCAGCCCCGCTGCTGTCATCGCCATCGCGGTCGGCTGCGCGGCTGCTGTGATTCTGTTCCTCTGCTGCTGTATCTGCTGTTGTTGCGGATGTTGCAAGTAACGCGGGGACGTTGTTTTTGTAATAGAACTACCGGTAGTTGAATAACTTGTAAACTAATTCATTTTCGTCACATCTGTGCGCGTGGGAGGAGTTGAGACCTATGCCTCGCATTGGGCGCCGCTCAATTTGAGAACATTATCAAGTGTGTACAGGTATTGGATCTATGAGCCTCAACGCCGAATGAGGTGTTTGAGCGGCACCGCCTTTTCGATGAAACAGCACGCGAGGAATGTGTGTATGACTCAAATAACGGTTGGGCCTTCTATTGTCAGGTCCTCGGTAGCGTTTCAAACACAAATGCTGTGTTCGGGGTCGCATGATACACCGGCGTTATGTGAACGCACGATACCAAAGGCGTTCGAGTGTGGCCTGGACAGCTGCGGAAGTACATAACACAGCTTCCGTCTAGCAGCTGTGAAGTCGGGCGCTACCATACGCATGCGGAAATAATGATGTGTTCACGCGAGTGATTCAATCTTGTGCAGGAGTGATGTCGACGTCACAATGTGCGAGACTTGACCCATTCGGTTTCTATATTTTCCGCCAATAACTTGGTCGGTTTTTGCATGTCGTGAAGTTGCCTGATACAACCGTACTGGCCAGCATACGTTCGATCTGCACTACTGTACTCCTGTGTACACTCGATCCAACGCACCATACTGGCCTCGACTGCCATAATCATTTCCTTACAACAAAGCATTTCCAATAGTTGCGTACTAATGTGCTCACCACTCAATCGTCCCGCTGGTTCCTCGACTCCGCCCTTACCACATTGGACACTAACTCTACCTCCGCCAAATGCTACCGAACAGACTGCTAGCCCTACTTCTCCTCGTGGCCGCCGTGTCTGCCGCGGCTGCGGTGCCGGTGGCCTCGGAGACAGCGCTGCGACCCGCCACCGTGCGCCCGAATGTGGGCGACATGATGAACAAGGAAATCGGCAAAGCCTCACGCACGTTCAGCACGAGCAGAACGGTTGTGATTGCCATCATCATCAGCGTGGTGGCGGTGTTGGCGGCGATTCTGTGCTGCTGCTTGGTGCGCTTTTGTAAGTTCATGAAGTAACGCGGCGTGCACGCGCCACTAGCTAGCGCCATTTTTGTAAAACATGTGATTCTATTCCAACCTTCCTCGTCTTTCGCAATCCGGCACTGTACCGGTGCTGTATCATCGCGAAGGTGTAATTCAATTGACAGACGACTATGGAGCAGAAATCACATTTCTATTTACTCAATAAATTATCAGGCCGCAGTGAGCTGCGGCTCAACGAACCATTCCACTGCTCGCACAGGCGATCCTATAGCGTTCGGAGATATGGAGCTAACGCGGACCTACGCCGCTTGCTACTTGATATCGCCAAAAACGCAAAGAATGCACTCGTGTTCGCGCTGTCCACGCTGTGTCTACAAACAGATATTTGATCTGAATCCCGTAGCTTCACCCTTTTCTGTGCACATCTGTGTTAATTGAATGAGGGGAGTGCAGCTGTAGATCACAGAAATCTATGACACACGGGGCATAAAATTCCAGCATTTCTAGTATGGGGAGTCCCGCGTCCTTCTCGGTTTTCTCGACTGAAGCCCTCAATTCGAACTCTTAATGATGACACTCGGATACGCCCTTTGGCTTGCGTTGCGCAAGGTGCCACTGCACTGTACTGTACTGCGTTGTACTGCGCTGCACAGATTCCCAAATATTCGCCACCGCATCGCAACGAGTGGGCAAATACGCCAGACGTCACCCGGTTCATCTGCCAATTTGATGCGCTCATAATAAAATCCACACCAGTGCTAGGGCTTTTGCTGGACTGCACGTGATAGCGTAGCGTTACCTGCGGACTCCCTCGGATCTCGGAGCGCGATCCTCCCAAGAGTTTGCATGCGTTTTTCTTGAGGTTCCGAAACGGCGCGCGTGCTTTTCCAGAACTGAATGAGTAGGCTCGCGTGGTCGGGGACTTACCCTAACACTGGATTGGCACAATGGAAGCGGATGATATCAGCCGATAGCAATGCACCGCAGGGCAGTGCAGGGCTGTCCTCCACAGGCAACCTGATACTGTACAAAAGCTGACTTCCACGAATACTGCTTCGCCGTCTTCCCCACTACCTCGTTGCACCCCACAGACGATGATCCTCAGATATGCGATGGCCGCGGTGTCGCTCGCGGTTTGCGTCGCCTCGGTGTCCGCCGCGCCAGCACCCCGACGAACAGACTGGCGCACGGAAATGCTCGTGCGAATGACCTTCGGCGAACAAGTCATGCACGAAGTCGACAAGGCCGCGCACACGTTCAAAATCAGCAAGACAGCCGCGTTGTCTGTCTTCATCATTTGCGTGATTGCTGTACTTGTGGTATACTGCTATTGCTTCTGTCACTGTTGTGGCCGTGCCAAGGTAGCAGTGTACAAGTAGTTGGTCATGCATCTTAGATTTAGTAAACTAACTTAATCTTCATCTCGATTCTCCGCCCCACCACACATCTGCTTTAGGTTTGTTGGTGAAATAACCGTGACTTACGTTCGGGGAATACCACCCAGCCAGGGATCAACACCTTTGCCCTAGAAACCTTTCGTGAATACCGAGAAGACCGTGATGTCGCGCGTTCCTGGAAATGAACCAAGTTTCTTGGGTCACCCAGTGTACAGAACACGCGGTTGTGTCTGACGGTCTGCCACGACAAGTTGTCTTGTCGGCAATCAAATTCGTTTTGTGCCGTCGCGCATTCAAGCTCTGTGAGCGTGTGCAGATGTGCTACAGTGCTGCAAAATACCATTCAACAAGGCACCACATTCATCTTGGAGACCGCTCTTCGCAATCTCAGCATTTGCCCATTGTTGTACTGTACTACGGTACTGCATTTGCTGCGTTTGCTGTGGCCTAAAAATTGCTAATTTGTTTGTGTGCTCTTACTGTGCTTCAACAGTCCCTGTTTACATACTGCGTTCCGTACCAAAAATCAAATGTGCGGAGGTAGGCCGCTCACGTGGTGCAAGTGGGTTGGATACAATCGGAGTAGAGACATTAGTAGCGTTGAGATTTCTTTCTTCGCGCTTCCGAAAACGGACGCAACTTCACAATCAGTACGGAATTGTTGATGTCATGTTGTACGGTACAGTATTCCGAGGGGGAGCCTCCGTTGACGGCGATCTAAGATTTACAAATTCCTGATGAAAGAGATCGAATGATCGAAGGAACCTTATGCGATTTTTTGCTTACAAAGATTAGTATTACAGATGAAGCTTTGTGTTGTGTTTATCCGTAATCATTTCTCTTTCTCAGCTAACCGATAGTTTAGAATATGTGTTTTGAACAATCCTAGTTAGGATTTTCAACCGTATAAACACCTCGATTATCCGTAGTTCGAACAAATATTTCGGATTGATTTCAATCGATGAATATTTTTATCAAGGGTTTAAGAATATTCCAGGAGGAGGCAGAGAAAGAAAATGCAGTTTGTCGAACGGATCGTTGTGCGACGTTCAATATCACCAGAACACGTATTATTTCCTTGAAACTGAAAATCAATTAAGTCGTGATCCAGTTCCATGTGTCTACCTTACACTGCACCTCATATTCGAATTCCGCCGGATTATAGAATCACTTTTTTGTGCTAGTATCTTTGAACAGTTACACTTGCAATAGGACGGTTGTTCATTTGTGTACAGCAATCTTAGGTTCAGTGCGGAAATAGGAAAGGTGCAGTCACAATACCTATGAAGTATTGAAATCAAATTAAAATGTTGTTTGGATTGTAATCAATAGCTTATCTACAGAACTAAAACGGAATGAGGGGCCCAAATTTGCTTTTCATCACTCATAAATAGCCGGACTGAAGTTCAGGAATTAATATTTGAAAGTAATAAAATATTTTCAACAACTGTATTTCACTTGAATAATCGAAATACGGGTAGTTTGAAGATGAGTTAAACCTAAAATATACAGAGAAGAAGCTATAGAATTCATTCTGATATATCCTCTTTTCTTTTGCTGCTTTATACTTATACTGGGTGTTACAATAAAATTTCACGAATGCTAGAATCATAAATCTTGTACGATATGTATTGAGTCATTTCTTTTGATTCTTACAAATAGATCGACCCGTAAAGTTCGTATTGCAATATTAATTTTGGACTACACTTGTTTGTTGTTCGGAATGTGGCGATACTATTAAAATTTGAAAATTTTCGACAAATGCGTAATTTAAGATATCCTTGTCTTCTACTTATCAGATATTATTGACAATAATATAAAAAGCGGGTTTTATCGCAAAAAGAAGCACAAAGTTACAAACTCGCAGCATTGAGTACAACTTGTGCTTCGTTAAACCCTTTCGAGTTGTCCTACCATATTCGCGTGGGACAGAACATTGCGATCTCGTGGAAAATCAGAACATGAAAGGGAGAACGGGAAACCTAAATTCAATAAGAGGTTTTTCAAGAAGTAGAACAATTGTCATTAATTTATTCATATTACAAGCATAAAGACTGATTCCGAACAATTCAAGGGGACTTTCTTCTACGATTCGATAGATCAGCCGAATTAAGCGCCAAATCTAACGAAAAACAAGATTAGGTTGGATTATTACCACGAGTGGATACAAAATCGAGAATAGATTACAAAAAGAATAAAAAATTCTACAGCTTACAGCATAAGAATGTATGCTACGTATTATGACCAATTCATAGTGCGATGTATTACATAATACTCTGTATGTAATCTGAATTATTCTTTCTTCTGGGTACCATATTTACTAAACTATCATTGAATTAGACCAGAAGGAAAACTGATTTCCGTATTTGATGTGATAGTGGCCCTCTCCTCACCGGCATGTTGCAGAACACGTGGAGTGCCATAATTATGTTTTTGATGGAGAGCACACAGTTACACTTCAGTAAAACACAATTTTGCTCGAACATGATAGGAAAATGATTCATCACTGGGACAACGCAAATTAGCCTAAATAATGCTACTGGTCGAATAAGTGTGGTTTAACGTATTGTCCACTAGTAATAGAGAAATGAATAACTCAGAATGTTTTTGAATCGGATAATCATTTGTATCATTGTCAATATTTTTGCAGCACTGTTCTCATTGCACAGCTTCTTCTGATTCTTTCTCTGATGAAAATGGTGGAATAATTGATGCAAACGATTAGATTGCCCTCCGGTATTTTATCTATAGCCTTCAATTGTTGCACTGTAAGGAGGGGCGCTACCACGTCAAGTACAGTACACTCTTCGACATCAAATTCAATCATCTTAACGACAATCGATTAATTTTCATTACGAACCGATGCCAGCCAAAAAAGTTGGAAGAGCTTCCCTTCCTGAGCCCAACGATCAACGATTTCTTATTCGGCCACAACTGATCTGCAAGAATGTTAATTGCTTTTGCTGTATCTAAGCGACCCTAGAGTAAAACAACTGATTCCGCTCCGCTAAGAGTCTTGAAATCTTGATCCAACTCTTTGAGGTAGTACTCAAGCATGTCATTAGGTATTTCTCAATGCCATGTTTGGACACTCGGGTAAAAACTCAACAGATACACATGATAACGGTCTACTTCGCAATATTTTATTATGAGCGTGCAAAACAAAATTTCTACGAGTTCATCGTCACGCAGACCGAATTTGCTTGCAACATAACTCAACTGCTTTTTATCAAATTTGAGGGGTGTTATAGCTTTCTTGGCCCAGTCAAGAGCATAAAATGTAAACGGTAGCAGGCAAGCGCGAACAGGACCAGTACTTACAAAATTTTGTAGGTAAGATCGAGTATAGCTTTCAGCCTAACACATTTTGAGCTGAATCCAAAATACCAAAATATAGTCAGAAAACATCGTTCCGTGCCTTGTAAAATTAGTACTCTTGTATGTCACTAACGTGCGTCTCTAGAAAGTCGCAGAAACCCGAGAGCTGATGGATTCTAAAATTCTCCTAGCAGTCAGCTGAAGAAAAGTAGCGGATACAAGTACATATGAGAAGCTACATGAGAGTAACGTACGGGAATTGCGAAAAATAGGGAGAACATCGACATCCTGTAACATTATTTCTGAAAATAACTGAAATCAAACCTTGTCATGAGAACAAAAGTACATTTTAAGAGTTCAAGAAGTGCCCTCTTTCTATTGTGTACATTCCCACACGGTTAGGTAACGCGAACGCACACTAGGGTCTCTGTAATTTTGGCGAAGAATATTTCAATATTTCACTGAGAATAAAAGCGTCTCATTCGATGCCGGGACTCAGAAGGAATATCGGATAAAGTTCCTGTGGCAAATATTTGACTTCATGAATTGCGACAACAATGGCTTTTAGCAGCGATTGTAGTCGACTCAAAAAATTTTAGAACAAAACGAGTGTAAGAATTAGCATTCACATGGTGCCACAGAAAACTTCTTCAGATATCGTGAGTAACCCAAACCTACTTCCTAGTGCTCCAAGATTGCACAGAATTATCAAATTAGGCCAGAGATTATTAGGATTTATTTTGCATTGTAAAACGTAACTTTGATAATTCAATTAATTATGTTACGCCTTGTTGAACTCTGGGTTTCCTTAGTAATTCCTAACATTTTTGTGTGACCTAGAAAAATGGTTTTATACTTTATTTAGATTCGACTTTGATCTCGAATTTTGCAGAGTTATGTTTCGTAGATAATTCTTTTAAGTCGATCTAGAGACCAGTTATAAGATTATTTTGTTTCCATTCAAACCAGAATTTCCGAGTCTAGAAAATAGAAGGATTGAATTTTTCTTCGACGAAAACATATTCTTCAGAAGATACTTCATGAATCGTAGTTCATACCAACGGACACAATTCGCTCTAGAGGAAATCGAAAAGCATACAGGAAATTCATGGAGCCACGCTCTTAATTTTTGTTGTGTGACGTTCTTGTAGTGCTCTTTAGGAATTCACTTCTAGTACAGGTTGCTTCATTTGGGAGCACAGCTACCACAAGAATTTTATCGTGTAAATAGTATGCCGAGTCCGAAAAATCGTATTATCGTATGATTGAATTTACTAACAATTTTGCTCGATTATTGTCGCACAATTAAGTAATGAATCCATTATTCTATCTTGCGGATTCTAAGCGCTACAAATGCATTTGTTTACCCTTACCAGAGCTCATTTCGATATGATTTTTGG